>Ga0075956_115_pt1 | contig 19858 bp, 22 predicted proteins | sample RifGroA2_FD_68050 | JGI IMG/M metagenome (GOLD analysis project Ga0075956, IMG submission 68050) | Parcubacteria bacterium GW2011_GWA2_44_12 | reverse complement strand
GTTTCATTTGGGCAGGGCCTTCAGCGCCTGTTAATTAAAAGAATTACAACTGCCGAAGCGCTCCTCACCCTGGATGTTGCGTCAGCCGGCGATTCACTCGTAAGCATTGATCGCGATTCATTAAAAAAGCTCGCCGAGCTTGACGCGATTACTGAAATCAGCCCTGTAAGATCAGAGCGGGCAAAAGTGAATTTTGAGGGTGTAACCGCAAGAGTTACCGCGCATTTTATAGAAGATAACTATTTTCGCCTTGCCGGATTAGACACAATGCTTCGCCAACCCACAAAAACAGTCAGCCCCAAAAAACAAAACAGCGGCAATTATCCGCTTGATGAAGAGAGCATCGTGGTTTCCCAGACAGTCTTGGATTTACTTTCAATAAAGGACGATTATAACGGCAAAACTTTGGAGGTAAGCGCGCTTAACGATGACGGATCAGAGATTATTCATAGAAATTATAAAATTGTGAATGTTGTTGATGATAAACTCGCCACCAGTTACCTCTACCTGCCCGCAAGCACCTATCCTCCGGATAAGCTTAAAAACTATACTTCTTTGAAAGTGCAGGTGAGATCAACAACTTTTTTAGAATCTGCGCGAGGAACTATTCTTTCAAGCGGATTTTTAGTATCCGCGCTTTCAGACACGGTTGATCAGGCAAACAAAGTGTTCCGCATTATGCAGGTCATTTTGGCGATTTTTGGCACCATTGCGCTTATGGTTGCGGCAATAGGCATGTTTAACACCATGACAATCGCTCTTTTGGAGCGCACAAATGAAATCGGCATTATGCGCGCAATAGGAGCTTCACGAAGAGACATCTGGCTTTTGTTCTTATCAGAATCGCTTCTCATTGGATTTTTAGGAGGTATCAGCGGAATTGCGATTGGCATTGGCGTTGCCGAACTCGCAAACGCCGGCTTGAATTTACTCGCCGCGCGCCTTGGAGGCAATCCGCTGGATGTTTTTTATTACCCGCCGTGGTTTGTGGCGATGATTGTTATTTTTTCAACGGTTGTTGCATTTATTACGGGCTTTTATCCGGCGCAACGGGCAGCTCATTTAAACCCGTTAGACGCACTGCGATATAAATAATATGAATACGGCCATTCTCAAAACATTTAATTCTCCCTATCACGTACTTTCTCTCAAAAGTTCCCGTTATAAAGGCATTATGCGCTATTTTGCCGCGCTCCTGATTATTATCCCTCTGGTATTTTTAGCATTTCATTCATTTTCCGTGTTTTTGCTGTCAGAGGTTCTCACTTTTATGCTCTTTCCAATTTTTTTGTGGTCATACTTGCATACTGATGAAATTACCGACATCAAACTTGATACGTTAAAAGTATGCGTGATGAGCATGATGTATTTTTCCTACCTCATGGGACTCACATGGATAATGCTCAAAATTTTTAATCCGGTGTTTAAAAAAGAGTATATGCTGATCAAGCTCGGCTATATTCTCCTCCTCGTCATTCTCACCGTTAGTATTACGGCGATCTTTTTTTATAACAGGTATACAGAGAAAAGGCTGATAGAGCACAGAGAGAAAATCAAACACCGCAAAACATAACGCGCAAGAGTATGTTTCAAATCGGCGAAAAAATAATTGCGTATGCAACAAAACACTACGATCCCTCATTGATTGCTCGTCTGAAAGCTGGGCGTAAAACAACATGGCTGGCTCTCCGGCAGTCATTGTTTGAATTTTTGATTATTCTTTTTTCAGATGCGGGGCAAAGTTTTATTATTCTCAAGAAAAGAGAGGAGGACAGCGTGTCTCAATTGTCCTATATTCAGTATAAACTTTATACAAAAAAACTCCGCTTGCTTCCGTTCGGTTTTTTTTCAACACTCGCGTTTACCGGGCTCCTGATACCTTATGCCCTCAATGCGCGAACGGTTGTAATGAATGGGGGCATACATTTTGCAGGCTATGAAATTATACAAGCTCAATCGGGCGGATCAGAATTAAAAGAGAAAAAAATATATAACCGCTTAATCGATGATGCGCCGCAGGCGTCTCCTCTTAAAGTACAAAACGAGCATTTGCAGCCACAGATTTCTGATCTTCAAATAAGCGATGCAGAGCGCGACCGCATAGAATTTACTTCATCAGTAGACGAACAGGCGCCGCGCGTTCTTGCATTAGACGTAGAAACGCTCCTTGTTGAGAAAGATAAAAAAATCAAGGTACTCATATCATGGAAAACAAATGAACCGGTAAAAAGCATCCTGTATTGGGATAAAGGAGTAGCGCGGGGGAGGAAGCTTAAGTATGTTCAGGAAGTTGATGAAGACTACTCGCTGACGCACGTTTCTGTACTGGAAAATTTTGAAAAAGGATCCACATACCAACTCCGAGTCGCAGTAACAGACAAAGCAGGGAATAAGGGCATATCTCAAGATAGCACTTTTTTGACACCCACCGAAGAAAATAATATAATAAATTTAATATGGAATGCGTTAACGGCACCATAATTTTTTAACAGCAACGCGCTATGAAAAAAGAAATTCTGTCATACATCATAAAGGCATACGATACATCGTATCAACAAGTACAGTTTACTGAAGCAAAGATTGCTTCACAAAATCGCGCGCGCCGTAAACCAAAGTTATTTTTCTTTGCCGTGCGGATATTTTTTTATAGGATGCGCCAAAATTTCTTTGAATTTTTGATTATCCTCTTGGCAGACCCCGCGCAAAGTTTTACGGCTTTGAAAAAACGCGAAGAGAAGGCAGTATCTACTGTATCGTATGTGGAATATAGAATATACAGCAAAAAGCTGAAACTCCTTTCGTTCGGCGGCATATCATCGGTACTGATGGCAACGCTTGTTGTTTCATTTTTGGTATCGTTCCTGCAAAATGACTATAAAGGCTATGCCGCAACCTATACCTTTACGCAAGACGACTTTGGAGGTTCTGCAAACGCGGATCTCTACCCCATTGAACCAACAAATAGAACCGGGTGGACAAACTATAGCCAAAAAGACGCAACCGTGAGCATTACGAATGTTGGGGGGAAAAATGTTCTTACCGTTACCGATACGGTCAACCATTTTGATACTTCTGATACGGATTTTGACGCTACGGGAAAAACCTATTCATATACAGCTTTAAATGGGGTTTCCGGAAGCGGCGCAAGCGTTATACTTTCAATTCCGGAATAATAATGTTTTATATAACTATATGCAATTCCAACAAAAACAAAACAAAAAGGCTCGTATTTTTTTCATAGACGATGAAAAAATGATGCTGGATATGTACGTTATGAAGTTTAAAAGTGCTGGCTTTGATGTTGTCGCGTGCGATGATTCATCAAGCGCGCTTCAGCAAATAATCTCTTTTCAACCGGATATCATCTTTCTTGACCTCGTCATGGCAAAAGAAGACGGGCTGAATCTTTTAAAAAAAATTAAATCCGCTATTGAAATCAAGTGGATTCCGGTTATCATGCTTTCAAACATTGACAATGTGATAGACAAGAAAGAATGCCTCAAATATGGAGCGAGCAACTACCTCATCAAACACAGATTTCAGCCCTCTGACCTCGTCGCCTATGCTGAAGAAATACTTGCTCAAGTGTAGATGAAGCGTATTCTCGATTCTTATGCACGTCTTTAAAAATCTTCTCTGTTTAACGCACGGCAGGAAAAAAAATCTCATGGATTTTCCCATGGAAATGAAATTTTTGCTTGACGTTGAAGGTTTTCAAAAAATTGTTTTTCTGCATGCCGCTTTAACACTCGGCATTTTTGAGGAAATTATCTATACACCCAAATCGGCAAGCCAGCTTGCAAAAAAACTGCACCTTACCAAAGCGGCGCTTTTGCCATTACTTTCAGGGCTTAAACACCTCCATTATGTAGACGAGCACCGCAATGGGTATTCCCTTACACGCTTTTCTTCTCTTTTTTTAGTGAAAGAGAGAGAAAATTATTTAGGGGACTACATAAGCCTTTTTATTGCCACGTGGTGCTCGTGGATTAACCTCCCCGAGGTCATCAAAAGCGGACAGCCAAACAAGCACATGCGTCTTCTCCATAATAAAAGTAATGTGGTTTTGCATTATTACCTTGCCGCAAATGCGATTATACGCCAGGCATCTTCCGAGCTTCTTGCGCAGATAGATTTGTCGCGAGTTAAGAAAATAATAGCCGGAGAAGTAGGGATTACGTTTATCAGCGAACTTCTTCGAGTAAAGCCTGAAGTGTCTTTCGCCATTGCGTCGCTGAAGGAACACAAACACTTTTTTCCGAAACTGTTTCAGCGATATCCTCTCCCCAAAAAACCGGATAAATTTGTTTATTCTACCAAAGGAGAAGCACTTAAAGACATGTGGGGGGAGAAAAGTGAATACGATCTGGTATTTTTATACCGCAAACTTGCCTTTTACTCTTACGGCAGGCAATTTCTTGAAAAAGCGCACCGCCTCCTGCCAAAAGGCGGATATGTAATAATTTGCGAGCCAACAACAGACAGCTTTTTACATTTTATGCCGTGGTTGCTTGACGCAATACAGATAATGGATATGATGATTGGCGGGAAAGACGCGCCAAAACTTCTTTCATCATCGGAAATTCAAACAAAATTAAAGGCAATTGGCTTTACTCGCACCAAAGTAATTCCGGCGGTATTTGGCGTTTTTAATTTTGTCCTTGGAATAAAATAGCATATAATAATATAAAATTGTATTCATACATAATTTTAATTCTATGCACGATAAACACATTTGGAATAAATACTATGCAGAAGCCTTCGGTACAGCCCTCTTGGTTATTTTTGGGGCAGGCTCTGTGGTCATCAATTTTTTAACAGACGGCAAGGTAGGCGTGCTTGGAATTGCGCTTTCTCATGCGCTTATTATTGGCATAGTTGTGTATGTGTTTGGAGGTATTTCAGGCGCGCACATTAACCCGGCAGTTACGATTGCCTTTCTTTACGATAAAAGAATTGATCTAAAAACTGCGGTTTACTACATCATTTCACAACTTGTGGGTGCGAGCGTTGGCGCTTATTTTTTAAAAATAATTTTCAAAAATATAGTTGCCGCAACTGCGCTTGGAACGCCGCAAATGAGAGGTATTACCAATGAAGCAGGGTTTCTGCTTGAATTTGCGATAACCTTCATGCTCGTATTTATGATTATGTATCTTGTCAAGCATAAAATGGATACTCAAAAAGTTGCTCCGCTTGCAATTTCTGCGGTTATTATGGCAGACATCATGTTCGCTGGGTATAGCACAGGCGGCGCTATTAACCCCGCGCGTGCATTTGGGCCTGCGCTTGTTGCGCATTTCTGGATGAATCAAAGCATCTATTGGGCCGCGCCTATTCTAGGAGGCATTGCCGCGGTATATGCATCACGGTTGTGGTGGGGAGAGGGGGAGAAGTAAAGAAAGGTGTGGACTTTTTATGATTACACTAAGCCAAGCTATCATTTTAGGCATCATTCAAGGAATTACCGAATGGCTTCCGATAAGCAGTGAGGGGATTAGTTCGCTTGTCATGGTAATTTTCTTTAAAAAGTCCTTCGTTGACGCTATATCTATATCAATATGGTTACATGTAGGCACATTTTTTTCAGCCATTGTATACTTTCGCAAAGACATAAATGGCATTATCACTTCGGTGCCGGCGCACGTTCGAAATATCAAGAACATTTCGCAGGATAACGTGCTCGTTTTTCTTGTCATAAGCACCTGTGCAACTGGCCTTTTAGGGCTCCCGCTTTTGCTTTTAAGCATCAATAAACTCGGGTTTGCCGGAGAAAACGCAATGCTTGCAATTGGACTATTTCTTATCATAAGCGGAATTATTCAGCTCCATGGCCACAAAAAACGGATCCCTGATGCCGCCGTTGAGCGCAGGAAAATTACAATCAGCGATTCTTTTTTTGTAGGGCTTGCGCAGGCGTTTTCAATTTTCCCAGGAATCAGCCGTTCAGGAATTACGACTTCGTTTTTGCTCATGCGCCGCTATCCAGCGGAGCAAGCGCTCAAATTAAGTTTTCTCATGAGCATACCTGCTGTTTTTGGCGCTCAAATTGTACTCCAATTTTTTTTAAACCCCGCTCCATTTAATTACTCTGCGCTCGTTGCCGTTATCATTTCGTTTATGTTAGGGTTCATTGGCATTCATGTTTTAATGCGCTTTGCTGAAAAAATCAATTTTGCATTCTTTCTGTTTTTTATAGGATTTGCGAGCATCGTGCCGTTTTTTCTTAAGCTATTATCGCTTCGTTTTCTTCAATAAAAAGTGGATGGAACGAAATTCAGTAATTATGCCTCAACGCTTTATTCTATACAAGCTCATGTTTAGGCAGATGAAGGCACATCAGGTAATTCATCTGGTATTTGTACCTGAAGATAAAAAGAATGAACTTGCGCCCTCTTTAGCGGGGCAGTTCGTAATGATTCACGTGCTTGACGAAACTGGAGTTGAAGTAAGGGCAAAACCCTATTCGCTCTATAATCACAATGCCGACGGCGCAATTGCCATTGGTTTTAAAATAGAAGGGGAGTTTACTCAAAGATTAAGCGCCCTGCGCCCCGGAGATCGCATCGGAGTATCCGGGCCTTTTGGAATTTTTACCCTTGAGAAAATACACCATGCCGCTCTCATCATGCTTGCCGGAGGAATCGGCATTGTGCCGCTTTTGAGCATGATACAATCTGCCGCTTTGAATCATCTGCAAAATCCAATCACATTATTCTATTGTAATCATGTGGCGCGTGATATCGCGTACTATGATGAACTTGAGCTTTTAAAAACTCAACATGCACAGATCGCTATGCATTTTTTGGTGAGTGCGCCGTCTCGTGCGCCGCAAAAAGACGTTTCGCAAGGAAGAATATCATGGGAATTCATGAAAGAAAGAGTTCCTCTCAAAGAAGACGCGCTTTATTATATCTGCGGATCAGAGCGTTTTATGGAACACACTCTTGGCTTTTTACTCAAAAACGGCGTTTCCAAAAAATCTATTAAAAAAGAGGTGTTTACCTAAAGCCTCATACGCGGTTATTCTGTACGGTAACTGCGATTGATGGCGAGAATGACACAGTGAGCAGTTATTCTCTGCGAGCTTGACTTTATTACAATAACTCGGTACTATTTTCAAACTATTAAGGCAGTCTCAAAAAGAGACGCATTGTAAAATAAAAATTTCTATGGATGAACAAAAAATCGGATTGCTGAAAAGCTACCTGAAACTCGTTCAAAAGAATATTGACAAATCAATGGAGCTTTTAAACGAACTTTCTCTTGAAAACGCGCACAGCACGCTTCAAGGCGCAGACGCATCTTTCAAAGCGTATCAACCCCTTGCGGTTTCAAGCGGCGAAATTGTTGAAGGAGTCTTTGACGGACAATACATGATCGGCGAGGACGGAAAAAAATATAATGTGCCGGCAAATTACGCGTCAAAATCAAAACTTGTTGAAGGGGACATTTTAAAGCTCGCCATTCCGGAAAACGGGCAATTTATTTATAAACAAATCAAACCCGTTGCGCGGGTGCGCCTTCGCGGAGTTCTGAATCAAAATGCGGGAAACAGGGAGTATACAGTAGTTGCTGACGGCGTATCTTATAAAGTGCTTACGGCATCCGTTACCTATTTCAAAGGAACCCCGCACGATGAATGCATCATTCTTGTGCCAGAGGAAAAAATAAGCCAATGGGCGGCAATAGAAAATATTATCCACTCGCCGCAGTCTGTAAGCGAGGAAGATGAAGCGGGAGAAAATACATCGTTTTTAGAAAGCGATGAAGAAGAGAATGAGGAGGAGGGCGTCTTCAAAACAGCCGTACACGCGAATGCGGTTGAGGAAAATACATTTGAGGATCTTGAGGATATTATTGATACATAGAACAGTGCGAAGAACACCGCAACGCAAAAAATGCCTTGTTGCGATTTGCTCCAATCTTCTCTACAATTTTAATATGTCCACAAAATCACTTTACAGAAAACACCGTCCCATGCGATTTGCTGATGTTCTCTCGCAAAACCCTATCAAGCAAACCATTCAGAACCAAATCGCGCTCAAATCGCCTGCCCACGCATATCTGTTTGCCGGCGCCCGGGGAATCGGCAAAACCACCATCGCGCGCCTGATCGGGAAAAGCCTGAACTGCAAACAAAGAAAACAGGGAGAGTATGAACCCTGTAATGCTTGCACCTCATGCCGTGATGCAAATAACGGATCCTCCTTTAACCTTGTAGAGATAGATGCCGCATCAAACAGAGGCATTAACGAAATAAAACAACTGCGTGAACATGTAAAATATGCGCCTGTCGGGGATACATTTAAGGTATTCATTATAGACGAGGCGCACATGTTAACAACTGAAGCATTTAACGCTTTTTTAAAGATCCTTGAAGAGCCCCCCGCTCATGTGGTGTTCATCCTTGCCACAACAGAAATTCATAAACTGCCTGAAACCATTGTTTCGCGGTGCCAGCGATTTGATTTCAAACGAATTAGCATCGCGGAGATGGCGTGCTATCTTGCGGGCATTGCCGAAAAAGAAAATGTACAGATTGAAAAAGAGATACTCGTAACAATCGCAAGGCGATCTGAAGGGTGCGTACGGGATGCAGTGAGCGTACTCGGACAAATAGTAACCTTAGGCAAAGATATTACATGGGCAGAAGCCTCTTTGGTGATACCGCGGTCAGACATGATCAAAATGGAAGAGTTTTTTTCATGTTTCGCTTTAAAACAGGCAAAGCAGGCCCTGCGTATTATTCATGAATTGTATAACGAAGGAGTGGATTTAGAACGCTTTAATATTGATTTTATTGAATTCTTGCGAGAGATATTCCTCTATAAAATTATCGGGGACAAAACTGCAGAGCCGCCGCAAGAAATCACAGATGCGGTTGCACAGCTTTCCGGAGAAGAGGTAAAGCGCTTGATCAAAATTTGTATTGATAAAATCGCCCTGTTTAAAAATTTGTATGAATTGCCCCAATTGCCGCTTGAAATGGCAGTGATTGAATTCATCGGCGAAACGACGGCGGCCGGAGCAAATCTAAAACAGGGAAACGGTCATACCTCCGCCCCAGAACACGCAAAACTTCCTGTTATGCCTCACCCTCAAGAAACACAGAAGGAATCAGACAACTCGCCGGGGGTATCGCTGAACATTTCAGAGATTCTTTCCTTATGGCCGCAGATTCTTGGCAAAATTCGCGAATACAATCACTCTCTTCCTGTTGCCCTCAATACAAGCGTGCCGCTTCGCATTGATCTTGAAAATAAAAGGCATGTTCTCTACGTTGGATTTAAATACAAACTGCACAAAGAGGTGCTTGATAACTTTGAAAACAGGAATATTTTGGAAGAAATTCTGGAACGATCTACAAACAAGAAAGTAAGCGTGAAAACTGAACTGCATGAAGATATCGTTCCTCTGCAGGCTCCTCGCCAGGAGGAAAAATGCATAGAAGAAGATTTCAATTCAGTTGAGTTTCTTGTGCGCGAAGGGTTTTCAGGGCATATTGTGGAGGAGTAGGGGCCGTCCGAAAATTCACTTTTTAGTGAATTTTCGGAGGGACTTATATGAAAAACCCTTCCAAATCAGCTTTCCGAAAAGGTGATTTTTTCAAAAATCACCTTTTCGGAAGGTCTGTACTCCATGCATATTCGGGGGTCGTCTAACGGTAGGACGGCAGGTTCTGGCCCTGCTGATCTAGGTTCAAATCCTAGCCCCCGAGCCAATACATTAATGCGTCATTTTTTTTCTTCTCTTTTCACGTACTTTGTGATAGAGTATAACTATGAAATTTTTTCTTGGTATTGCTGGTTTTTTGCTCGCGATCATAATCGTTTCAATTCGGCAGATTAATCAATACGAAAGAGGACTTCGGTTCACCCTTGGCCGTTTTTCGGACATTATGGAACCCGGGTGGAGGCTAGTCTTTCCTATTATTCAATCGTCCCAAAAAGTGGATATGCGCGTAAAGGCGGTGGATGTTCCTGATCAGAACGCGATTACGAAGGATAATGTGTCGGTCAAGGTAAATGCGGTTATCTATTATAAGGTTGAATCCGCTGAAAAAGCCATTCTTGAGGTTGAAAATTTTCATTACGCCATCTCACAGTACGCGCAGACTACCATGCGCAACATTGTCGGAGAGGCCACGCTTGATGAATTGCTCGCGAACCGCGAAAAAATTGCCGAACGAATCCGTGAAATTGTTGACCGCGAAACCGATGCATGGGGGCTTAAAGTAAATAATGTTGAGCTGAAGGACGTTTCTCTTCCTCCTGATATGGAGCGCACCATCGCAAAGCAAGCGGAAGCGGAACGAGAAAAGCGTGCCGTGATTATTAATTCGGAGGGAGAAGTTGGGGCGGCGGAAAATATGGCGAAAGCGGCGACAATACTTTCCGCCGCGCCCGGAGCCTTGCATCTTCGCACACTGCAGTCAATCAACGATTTAAGCTCGGACCAGTCAAATACGATCGTATTTACCGTGCCCCTTGATGTGTTAAAGGCCATTGAAGGGTTTAAAAAAACGTAAAAATCTTTATAATAATTTTCACCTTAAAACTATGTCTGATGAAAAGTCTATAGTACATAAATTTAATATCTTCAATTTTGGTCTTTCCGTAGGGATCAGCTTTGCGGTATACCTCTTTGTGATCGCAATGCTTGCATGGCAGTTTCACTGGGGGACTGACCTTGTTGAGATTACCGGCACATGGTATATTGGCTATGCGCCAACGCCTCTCGGAGGGTTCATCGGCATTCTCTGGGGTTTTGCAGACGGTTTTATTGGCGGCGTGTTTGTTTCATGGATTTATAATATGTTACAGAGCAGAAAGGGAAAGAAATAATTGAAATTTTACAGTTGTTTATTTATTTTAATTTATAAATATTATGTGCGTAAAACACTGGAAAAAAATTCTTGTTGTACCGCTTCTGATGTTCATTCTTGGACTTGCCGCCTGTTCCCATAACACAACATCTAATAACGCCGCAGACGGAACCCCATTTGAGAACAACGCGGTCGTTCCGCCAGCAGAAAATAACAGCGAACTCAAAATTGAGGATATCGCAGAAGGAACAGGCGAAGGGGTAAAAAGCGGCGATACTGTTTCAGTGAATTACGCTGGAACACTCCTTAATGGCACTGAGTTTGACAGCTCTTATAAGCGCAATGAGCCGTTTTCATTCACTGTAGGAGAAGGCGCAGTCATTGCTGGTTGGGATCAGGGTTTGATTGGAATGAAGGTCGGCGGAAAACGCAAATTAACTATCCCGCCGAATCTTGCCTACGGAGACCGCGCAGTAGGGGATACTATACCTCCGCAATCTACCCTCATTTTTGAAATTGAACTTCTGAAGATAAATTAAACCACAACGAACAATAAATAACTTCACTTTTTTGGTAATTTTACGTGAAATGTTGTTCCAACTCCCGCTTTTGAGGTAAACCAAATTTTCCCTTCATGGTTTTTAACAATGGATTTCGTGATAAATAAGCCGAGCCCGGAGCCGTCTGTTTTTAACGATGTCGCCTCTCTCCCCCGGTAAAATTTTGTGAAGAGATTGCGCGAATCGCCAGATTGAACCCCGATTCCTGAATCAGCAATGATCAAACGAACTGTCTCTCCCTGATCGTTCAGGGTAATCCGAATATATCCTCCGCGTTTATTATAATTAATAGCATTGGATACTAAATTTTGCACCATCATGCCAAGCATGTCTTTATCACCGATAACAACACCAACAGATTCACGCTCAAGGCACAGATATACATGAATATTTTTCTCAATAATCTGGTTCACCAGCTCCGTAATCTGTTTTTCAATCAGCTCAACCAATGAAACTGGCTTTTTATTAAGCTTCATACTCTGTGTTTCCAGTTTTGAAGCGTCAAGCAAATTATTCACCAAATTAATCATCCGCAGATTAGAATCATACAGCGTATGAAGGAGAGCGCCATCGTTTACGGCATCAATTTTCCCATCTGCTCTTCGTTTCAAAAGCATAGAAACAATCCACCGAATAGCCGTAAGCGGCGTGCGGAGCTGATGGGACGCGGTTGAGACAAATTGAGACTTAATTTTATCCAACTCCTTGAGCCGTATAACTTCTTTGTGTTTTTTCTCTAAGCTCACAGCCATATCATTAAAATTTTCTGCGAGCTTTCCAAGCTCATCCTCTGAACGATTTTCTATTCTATAATGCAAGTTCCCCTGTCCTAAAATGCGCGTTCCTTCTTTCAGTTGCGCAATTGGGCGCAAGAGCGATTTGATAAAATATATGATAAAAAAAGTCGTAATAATTAAAAGCAAGAGGGAGAGCAGAAGAAACCATCCTTGCGCAATAAGCGCTTGATGCACAAGCTGATTGATAAGATCACTCCCAAGGTACGACTCCACCGTATTATTAATAAGCGTCGTCATCATCATAATTCCTCCAATCACAGTAGTCCACACAACCATATTAAGCGCGATTGCAATTTTCAGAGAAAAACTCCTTTTAAAGTACAAAGGAGGGTCCACAAGAAGGGTGGAATCATTCTCTTCAACGCCTATGGTGCTCAAGTAAAAATGCAGGGTAAAACTCAAAATAAGTACCCAAGAAAAAATAAATAAAAACGAGTATGCGTATCCGGTAAGAATATACAGCAGAAGCAGAAACGAGCTTGCCGCAAGCGAAAAAAAGGCTTTGAGAAAAAAATTAATATACCCGAGCGGCAACTGCTTTGCCTTCTGGATGACGCGCTGATAATAAACATAGAGAAACAGCGCCGCATTCAATAAAATGCCCTCCACCACAATTATCATTGCCTGCCAGCTTAACCGATTGGGCATCATAACGCCGCGGTGATGCTCCAAATGCACCGGCAGTATAATAAACAAAACAGCCGAAGCTCCAAGCGCGAGATAAAGCGGCGGAGCAACCCATCGGCTGATTCGGCACGGAAAGAGGCGCAGGACGCATAAAGAAACCACTGCCAACAGAATAGGCTGTACAAAAAACACGTACTTCCATGGAATAGCGGCGCTCTCCGGATTCTTTAAAACAAAGGTAATAATTGTAAAAAAACTTGCTATACCTTCCGTTGCGATCACAAAAAAGATGCTGGCAACCACAGCAGGAAACAGGACGTGGCTACCCTTTTTAACTCTGCGCACCCATTGCAAAAAAGCAAGTGCCCCTATGCTGAACACCGCTATTTGAGCAAATAATACCAGTATACTGCTGATGGAAAACATTATTATCAGTATAGAAGAATATCCAAAAATAATCTAATATGATATACTAAAAAAGTACACTTTATGGATAAGCCTAAAAAAATTCTTATTGTTGAGGATGAAAAATCCCTTGCGGATATGCTCGCCTTGAGCTTAAAGATATCAGGCTTTGAGGTAAAAAATGCGTACAACGGCGATGAAGCAATTGAAATTTTAAAAAACGAAATTTTTGACCTGGTTATGCTTGATTTAGTCATGCCAAAAAAAGACGGATTTACCGTCCTTGCTGATATGAACGCGACAAAAATTAAAACACCGGTTATTGTTTCCTCCAATTTATTCCAGGGGGAAGATGTAAAACGCGCAAAAGAACTTGGCGCGCGGGATTTTTTTATTAAATCTAATACAGCAATAACCGATGTGGTTGACTATATTGCAACTTCTTTAAAAAACAAAAAAGGCAAACCATGAGTGTTTATCTGTATTTACTAAATTCCTATGAGCTGGTACTATAGAAATATTCAATTACTCTCCTATGGCACATAATAAAAAAATACTCCTCGTTGAAGACGAGTCCACACTGCGCCAGCCTATGGCATTTGGGTTGCGAGATGAAGGATTTACCGTGATAGAAGCTGAAAATGGAGAAGAGGGGCTTGAATTCGCGCTTAAAGAAAAGCCGGATCTTATCCTCCTTGACCTTATAATGCCAATCGTAGACGGCATGGCGGTTCTTCGTGAACTTCGCAAAAATGCATGGGGAAAAGAAGTGCCGGTCATTCTGCTTACCAACCTGAATGAAACCGAAAAAATCACCGAAGCGGTAGAAAGCAAAGTATATGAGTATCTCGTGAAGTCAGACTGGTCCCTTGATGATGTTGTTAAAAAAATCAAAGAAAAACTCGGAATCAAGTAGGGTGCCCGCTTTCAAAGCACATACACATTCTTGCCCGTCTTTTTGAAAACTTTAGGCAGAGTTACCAAAAATTCTGTTCCTTTTCCCTCTTCGCTCACAAGTTGAATTTCACCGCTATGAATTTCTATAAGCGATTTCGCGTACGCAAGGCCTAAGCCAGTGCCATCCGTATCAATCGCCCGCGCATTCTTTGCACGAAAAAATTTTTTAAAAATGTTCCTTTTTTCGTCTTTGGGTATTCCAATCCCCGTATCTTTTACCCACAGCTGTATAAATTCATTTTCGGGTAATTTTATTTTCGCCTTTTTTTCACCCGTTCTCATACGAATTTCAATATTCCCATTCTGCTTGTTATATTTTATCGCATTTTCAAGGAGAATGCTGAAAATTGAAAAGATCTTCGTCTGATCAGCTTCAATCACCATCGTCTTTTTCTCAAAATCTTTCTTAAGCGTAATCGCTTTTCTCTCAAGAAGAGGGGACATCTCTTCAGCCAATTCGTCCATGGTTTTTACAAGATTAACCTTGCCTAAATGCATTCTTGTGCCTTTCCTTCGCTCAATTTCAGATAAGTCAAGGAGCCGATCTATAATAGTAACCGCCCGTAAATTATTCTTATAAATATCTTTGAGAAGATTTTCAGCAACAGGGCTTACGTTGCAAAGCATATCTTTCTTCATAATCAAATCAAGCCCCCAGCGAATTGCAGAAATAGGCGTACGGAGCTGGTGTGAGGTTATCGTAATAATATTGCTTTTCAGATCACTCACTGATTTTATTTCTTCATATAACTTGGCATTTTCAATCATAAGGCCAATACTTGGAATGAGCAGAGAAAGGTGCAAAAGCTCATCTGATGCATAGGATTTCCGTGTCAGGCGCTCTCCTAAAAAAAGGATTCCTTGTAAGCTGTCCCTGGCAAAAAGAGGGATGAGCACCTCCGCGCGGTACGCGTTGAGGAGCGAAATCACAATATTTTTGAGTTCTTTATGCGCGAAATCAAGCACCACACCATCTATATCAAGAGCCTGCTTATGTTTGGTAAGATACGCGACGATCTCTTGGTGATAATTTTTATTCAGCGGGTTGGTCCCCTGCTTTTTAATGGTTGTACCTGCAACCCGAAAAATATATTCATTGCTGTCCAGAAGCAGAAGCGTCACTTCGCGCACATTCAAGCCCTTCTTGGCGGCTTTAATAATTGCTCCACCCAAGGTTTCAACATCAACAAGCCGTCCTAAATCAACCTGCATAGTATCAATCGTTTTTTTAAACGCATCCTGGCAATCAGGTACAATAATTTCAACAAAACTTTCTGATTTTCCTTTCAGTAAAGCAAAACACAAAAATAAAATCACAAGAAAAATACTATTTTGCGCGAGCAAGCGAAAAGGAATCGTTTGTTCTGCAAGCGTGTAAGAAAGAGCTCCTGCGCCGCTATACAAGACGATCACGCATACTGAAAGGATGCAGTGGCTCACCGCCTTTCTCGTGAGTAAAGCCATATTGAGGGGGCGATACTGCACTATCATATATCCAACCGCACATGCTGAAAGAGCCATCATGATTGAGCCGATAAATTTGTCGGCGTGAAATGCACGTGCGATACAAAGTTACCAAATTGAAACTTGTTCCTACGGCTTGAACAGCAAAAATTCCCGCAAAAATCACCGCTTGAAAACTATAGAGTGAAGGCAAAGGAAGATCGTCAAAAACAAGAAGGATAACAAAAAATACAGAGTGAATAAAAACACCCGCAAGAGCTATGGGGATTTGTCGGTAACGCTCGGTGACTACAATACTCAAGATATATGAAAACAGCGGAGTAAAGAACAAACCTAAAAATCCAAACCGATACCACTCCAGTGCGCTTTTTGCACTGCCTGCAAGGTGTGCTAATCCAAAACAATAGAGCGCGATAAAAATTGCTATGCAATAAAAAAAGAAAATTGCATGTTTCCAAGATTTTCTTTGGGCGAGATATACAAACAGTCCAAAACCAAATAGAACAGATGAAAGGCTAATCTGTATAAGCATGCCAACATCAAGAGCATTACTCTCAAAAAAATACCCGAGAGATCCGAAGTTTAAAAAATTGAACATGAAAAAATTTGTATTTATTTTCTACTCTTTTCTTTTCGCATTAATTATATCAGAGAATATGGCCTTTTGCAGTATACAATTTTTTATTTAATATTGCCCCTCAAACGATTTTAAACCTGCATTAAGGTTTATGAAAAATGTGCTTATGCTTCACGTACTCTCAATAACAAATCTTTGTTTGTTTCTTTAATCTTCTCCTAAAGACACATCCGCTAGAGTAATGCTGATATGAACTATCCTCAAAACACACAATGCGATACTCTTCTCTCCTATCCACCCTTTAAAATCAGCATCAGGAAAGTTTTGCGCGATCTTTTAGACGCGCTTTCTATGAATAACGCGCTGGTATGCCTTTATAATGGCGGGCAGTGTAGAATTATTGCCCACTATAACTGTTTAGGAAAACGAGACGAAACAGGAGAGTTCTTCGTCATAAAAAAAGATTGGCTTGGAAAACAAAAAATCGGACACTGCGGTTTATTTCAGTTTCAAACACCTATCTTAATTCAAAAAGAATTTCACGGCACAGTAATGATTTCACAACCGCGCGAAGGCGCGTCTCCCAACCTCGTTGTCCGCTTGCTCCCTTACTTTGGCTCAACGCTGGAACAGACAATTGAAATTTTCACGCGCCTTTTAGCAACAACAAACGACCTCAATAAAGCATACGCTCACATCGGAGGGCTTAATCTGAAAATGAATAAATTAGAAAGGCTCTACCATGTTCTTGGGGACGTAAACCGCAATAACCGGGAAGAAGTGGCGCGAGATCTTCTTGATGCCGCGGTGACCATTTCTAACGCCGAAGCAGGCTACCTTTTTGGCCTTCATTATCCAGGGCCTAAAATTAGCCATAAATTTCGTTTTGGCGTGCAAACAAACCAGCTCCTCAATGAACTTCCTCTCAATAAACTCATGAGTTGGACACGCAATAAAAAAAATAATATACTTGATATAAAAACAAAGCATTCTATCTGGAAGTGCATCAAATCTGCCAGTGCCATTAATAATATACAAGCGCTTTTGCTCTGCCGTAATACCAATGTGCAATCCCAGACGACCTATTCGCTGAAAGCGATCGTTGAACAAGCCCAGCTTCTTTTTGCTTACCGGTAACGAAGAAACAATTTTTAATGTATGGATAGAGATTTTAACCGCGTTATAAAATCTGAAAACAACGCTCAATATGACAAAAGATGTTCGTTGCGAACCGATAACCCTAAAAAAATACTTGTGCACAGGGTGCCGTATCTCATGACGGCAACACGCCTTGGAAAGGTTGAAATCGTAAAAAATCGCTCCATTTGGATTGAAAATGGAACGATTCAAGATGTATGCGGTGACGTGGAGGCAGAAAGTTATATTTCCAAGGCTGATCTCATCTACGATGCTTCTTTGGAAGGAGGCGTTGTGGTAACGCCAGGGTTTATTAATACCCACGCCCATTCCCACATGTATCTCATGCGGTCTACCTTGCTTTTGGAAGAAGGGGAAGATATAGACCAAACGATCGCCGCTATGCCGCGCTGGCAACAATTTGAAACTGACGAAAGCATGTGCATTGCGGCAATCGGAGACTTCACCGAACAGCAAAAATACGGCATTACAACGACACTCTCTCAAGGGCCGTCTTTTGAGGCAATTGAACTCGCGGCTGAAAAAACGCGACAACGCGCGTTTAACGCAGTCAGCGCGGTCAGCAATTCCCGCCCGCAAAACACGGTTGCACTCGTTGAACAGCAGATACAAGCAAAACGAAATGTTCACTCTATCCCCGCGGTCAGCATTCATTATCTCTATAAAGCCTCTGATGAAACGCTTCGCGAAATTAAACGCCTTGTGGAACAGTACAACATACTCTTTACCTTTCACCTTGCTGAAAGCGAGTTCGTGCGAAATGCATGTGTAGAAAATTACGGAAAAACCGAGATTGACCGCTTAGAACACGCAGGACTTTTAAACGACCGCACGATATGTTCACACGCGATTTATTTGCATGAAAAAGAAGTTGAGCGCCTGATTGACGGGCACGTGGGGATTGCCCATCTTCCAACCTCAAACGCAATTCATAAAAGCGGCAGATTTGCCTTAGAACTTTTTTATAAGCGTGGAGGGCACAATCGCATTAGCCTCGGCACAGACAGCGTTATTAGTAAAAGCCGTTTAGATTTGCTTACGGAAAGTTTTCAAACAAAATTAACGCATCTAAACTTTCATGCGTTAACGTATGCAGAGCTCTTCAAAATGATGACGATCAACGCCGCGGAAATTTTAGGGCTTTCCTCTGTTGGAATAATAGCGCCGGGATATAAAGCAGACATTGCGTTTTGGGCATTAAAAGACAGAGGATTTATTCCCTATGATGAAAAAAACCCAATCTCACTGCTTGGCAATATGATTAACCATGGGGGAAGAATCACGCGAGATTTGATGATTGACGGCGTCTTTATTATCTCAAACCGTATTCACAACTTTATTCATGAAACCCGCCTGTTAGAACTCGTTCAGGCTGAACACATGCATATCCGCGAAAAATTCAGAGAACTTTGACAAAAGCATACTTTACAGGGCATATTAAGCATGCTATTGACTTATTTAAAAAATTATTATAATATCTGAAAATCTTACCCAGCACTCACTTACACCCGCTTATGTTAGACAATCAGATGAACAACTCGCGGAGCTATCCGGATTTAGAGCAAATCTTTGGAGAACTGTTTTCGTGTTTGCGAAATCTGCGAGAAGTAAATGTCTTAAAACAGCGCTATCGGCTTGAAGGCAATGAAAATCAAATGCACGCCTTGGGGCGCAAAGCAACGCTTCAGAGCATAGGAGCAAAGGAGGGCATCACACGGGAAAGAGTGCGGCAAATAGAAAACTCCGGCATCAAAAACTTAATGAGAGTGCCGTTATATTCAACGCGTATTGATCGTATTCTTGATCATCTGGAAAACATTTTGCATGAACACGCCGGGGCAATGGCTGAACATCATCTCATTGCAAAAACTCTGCGGCACATAGAAGAAGCAAACAAACGCGCGAGCGAAGCCAGATATTTGTATTTTACCCTTAATAAATTGCTTACCGGAAGGCTTATGATGAAACGGGAAAATGAACTCCATGAAAAAATTTGGGCAAAAAATGCAGAGACCACTCAACTCCTTCAAACTGCAATCTCTGAAATTAAAGGGTTTTTTCAAAGAGCAAACAAGCCAATGACAATCAAAGAACTTGGCGAATCGCTCAAGCATTTCTCCTTATTTAAGGAACATGAACATCTGATTGCACAGCACAATTTAGAAAATATTCTTATCGCAAGCAGTGCTCTTGACGCAAACCCCTTTGATGAATGGGGGATGAAAGAATGGACAAGCATTGTGCCAAAGAGGATTGGCGATAAAATTTACATGATTCTCCAAAAACACGGCAAGCCGCTCCACTATAAAACCATTGCAGAATATATTGAGGCGTATCAATTTGATCACAAAAAAGCGCATCCCCCAACTATTCATAACGAACTCATTCTTGATGGAACCAAGTATGTTTTAGTGGGAAGAGGGACGTATGCTCTCAAAGAGTGGGGCTATAAAGAGGGCATCATTAGCGAGCTTTTAGAAGAAGT
>Ga0075956_118_pt1 | contig 20051 bp, 12 predicted proteins | sample RifGroA2_FD_68050 | JGI IMG/M metagenome (GOLD analysis project Ga0075956, IMG submission 68050) | Parcubacteria bacterium GW2011_GWA2_44_12 | reverse complement strand
GCGAATCCCTCCCGGCCCACCAAGAAACATAATGGTTCGCCCCGTCATGCGACGGGGCGCCCTATCGGATGATAGGGCGAATCCCTCCCGGCCCACCAAAAGAAAATTCATCGGTTTTTTTGGAAGTGATACAATGCCCTTTATATGTTCATCAAAAAAGAATTCATTCCTCTTGGCAAAGGCATAGACGGAACAGTACGCAGAATCCCTTTTTTTGCGGCGGAATCGGAAAAAGAGGGGCCAACAGTGTGGCTTACAGCCGCCATTCATGGCGATGAGGTTACTGGTACGGCTCTTATTCAGACAATTTTCAAGTGGCTTGAAAAAACACCGCTTCTCAAAGGACAGCTGTTTGGCATTCCTATATTGAATGTGATGGGGTTTGAAACAATCTCTCGGCACGATCCAATAGCCGCAGAGGATTTAAACAGAAATTTCCCCGGAGACGAGCACGGATCTATACCAGAGCGCCTTGCGGCAATGATATTTCACACGATCGTTGAAACAAAGCCTGATTATGTGATTGATTTCCACACCGATTCAGTGAACTCTATTGCATATACGCTCGTGGATTATCCCGCTGAATTGAAAAAAAACAAGATATTGCAAGAAATGCTTGCTCTTGCCTCTGCGCTTGAATTTCCGTATGCGATTGATACGGAAAAAAATACAGGTTATTCTCTTGGAAAATGTCTCACGGGAGCGCTTGTTTTGCGTGGCATTCCGGCTGTAACCGTTGAGCTGGGTGGGCCGCTTGTGGTGATGGAAAATTTTCGGCAGGCGGGAGCGGAATCTGTGTGGCGTTTTCTTACATCTTTAGAAATGCTGAAAGGTACGGCAAAGCCGCTTTCAATAACTATTCCCGATGAAATGTTCTACATTGAAGCGCGCGTATGCACGCAATCAACCGGTATTATTGAATATCGGGTAAAGCCCGGCCAGCGCATCACCAAAGGAAAGATACTAGGAAAAGTGAGAAATGTGTTTGGAGAAACCATAGAGGTCATCAAGTCTCCTTTTGACGGCCTGCTTTTTTCGCACGAAGATCAGTCTGTAACATTTCCGGGGCAGGCGCTCTTTACGTTCGGCGTTGTTCAAAAATTCAGTGAGATTGAAAAAATCGCCGCGTTAGCGCATTATTAGATGAACAAGTCTTTACTCATCGTATAACCACAGCACGCTTACTGTTTTTTGGAGAGGGCGAAACAATAAGAAAGCTGTACTCTATATGAAAATAGGCGTTCTCAAAGAGATCAAAGACAAAGAAAATAGAGTGGCATTAACGCCAGAGGGGGCGAAGATACTTGCCAAAGAAGGGCATACTGTTTTTGTTTCAGCAGGCGCCGGGGTTGGATCCGGCTTTGCTGATGAGGAGTATCAGGCTGTCGGGGCAGAGGTAGTTAAAAACGATCAGGCATGGGAGGCGGATATCGTGATGAAAGTGAAAGAACCTTTGGAGAGCGAATATCAATTTTTAAACGGGCAGATGCTGTTTACGTACTTGCATCTTGCTGGCGTTACCAAAACGCTCACCGCAAGATTGCTTGAAACAAAGACAACAGGCATAGCCTATGAAACAGTAGAGGATCAGTATCGGCGGTTGCCGCTTCTTGCCCCGATGAGCGCAATTGCCGGCAATATGGCGGTACACGTAGGAAGTTTTTATCTTGCAAAGTTTAATGAGGGCAAGGGTGTGCTGATCGGAGAAATTTTAGGAAATTTTTACGGCAGAGTGGTGGTTATTGGAGATGGGGTTGTCGGCAGGCATGCCGCAAAAACCGCGTATGGCATGGGTGCGAATGTGTGCGTGTTTGGATTGCATGATGAGCGGATGGGGTATTTGCGCGAAAGTCTGGGCAGAAAAGCGAACATCTTCGCGTATACGCCCGAGGCGGTGCGTGAGCACGTGAAAGACGCGGACGTGGTTATTGGTGCGGTGCTTGTTACCGGCGCGAAGGCTCCATATGTTGTTACAAGAGAAATGGTGCAAAGCATGCAAAAAGGATCGGTTATTGTGGACGTGAGCATTGATCAGGGCGGATGCATTGAAACTTCAAAGCCAACAAAACATTCGGACCCGATTTTTATTGAATACGGCGTTATTCATTACTGTGTTACCAACATGCCCGGAGCATACCCGCGAACTTCCACCGTTGCCTTAACGAGCGCAACATTGCCTTATCTGCGAAAATTGGCGAATAACGGCATCGGCGCCCTCAAAGAGGACACAGGCTTTGGCAAAGGGTTAAACACCTATAAAGGCGCGATTACCTATAAGCCGGTAGCAGAAGCGCTCGGCGCAATGGATAAGTTTGAAGCATTTGCATAGATGCCGCTTAAGTTTGATTGACACGCGAGCATGAAAACGCTACAATTTCCAAGAACATTTTTCTATATAATTTCAATACTATGGCAAATAACTACGTATGGGGGGTATGCACAAAATCCGGCTGTAATCGCCGAAATTACAGATTGCACAAGGGTCCAAAGATAAAGTACAAAATTCTATCCAATAAGGGCGAGCCCTTAAGCAAATATTGCAGATGGTGCAGGGCGCACACGCCTCATAAAGAAGTAAAATAAAAACATGGCAACATCAATATATAAAAAACGGACGTGGTTTCTCGTGTCCGTTGTGCTTGTTTCTCTCATTTTATCTTCGTGCGGAGAGCAAAAACCAAAGATTGACCCGCTACGGATGGATTATTTAAACCGTTCGCTCATTGCTTCAATCATTCTTGATAATCTTACCAGTGCGGATAAAAGCAAAATTGACCAGTGGATTAGCGACAGCAATTTAAATACATACGGAGATTCAAAATTTACGTTTTATGCGGGCGGGTCTCCTACGTTTAACGAGGCAACGGGAAATGAAATAGACCGGTACGAATATATTTTAGTGAATCATCTGGATATTATTGATGAATTAGATCTTTCGATAAAAGATTTGGCGTTGAGGTTACAGGAACAAATAGAATCAGGAAAACTTGTTCCCGCAGAAGTGCTTGAACATCAGCAGGAGGTAAAAAAGTGGAAAGAAACCGAAGATCAAGCACCATCGGAAGAGAATATACAAGACGGTGGATCATGAGAGGAAGACAGTTTAAGTGAAGGTGATCCAGTATAAGTAGCAGGGGGGTGTGATGAAATGGTATCATGAGGGTCTCCAAAACCCTTCTTCCAGGTTCGAGCCCTGGCGCCCCTGCCAATTTTAATGAAGTTTCTGAAATTCAAAAAACAGCCCGTTTGCGCGAGCTGTTTTTTTAAAGGTTCATCGAAGTTTATTGAGTTGTTCCAACAAGCTGTTTCAGTTTTTGAACGGCATCGCGCAGGCTTACGCGCGCTGAAGAGAAGTTTGTGCGGGCAGTCTGAAGCGACGAGCGGCCGTCTATGCGGAGAGTACGCGCGCCTTCCGGGTTAGAAACACTCATTCCGTTAAATTTTTCAAGCGCCGCGTCTGTTGAGGTTTTTCCAGATGCGATGTTTGCGGTCGCGGAAGAAAGCAGAGATCGCACTTCGCTGACATCTTTTCCTTGTCCTTCAACTTCATCTGCTTTGGCTCCAATTTTTGTACTGACTTCATCAAGTTTTGTGCTATACGCCCTCATGCGATCTACCGCAACGATGCCTGCGGATTGAGGCAGGAACACCTGATACACGCGATAGTTTGTAACAATTGATTTGACATCTGCGCGCAGGGTTGGAATATCAGTTTCATTCATGATTTTTGCTTTCAGGCTTGAAAGTTCACTAGTGATTTTATTTAACTCGCCACGTATGGCGGTAAGAGTCGGCTCTGAAATATATTTTGTTTTTGCAAGAGCAGAGTCGTACTTCGTAATGGTAGTAACTCGCTTATCAACCATGCTTGCCCCTAGATTTTGCAGTTTTGTTGGATCAGCTTGCTTTAGTCGATCTCCTGTCGCCCCAAATGCAACTGACGGAAGAACGAAAATCAGGCTGAAGGCAAAGAGTGCTAATTTTTTCATAGAGAGTGAGGTAATGGTTTAAGTACGATTTTCATAAAAAAATCGTATCAAACGGGAATTAAGAAAATTTATAGAGTAATAATGCTATCTTCCTTCTCGTCTATTCCGTCTAAATCAGAAAAAGAGGTGTCGCTTGAGGCTTTTAATTGGTCCATGTCTCCTAAAAGCGCATCAAGCGAGGAAATGTCTACACTCGGTACTTTTATTCCTGCTTTGTTATTTGTTGGATTTTTTGCTGAAGTGTCCGGTGTTGGAGCGGATTTTTGCGAAGGCGGTTGTATGCGCCCTTCTCCAGTTGAATCCTCGTCAAACACGAGTTCTTGATCAAGGGATTCATCTAAGCCGTCCATGTCTGAAAGCGCTTGTTCAATCTCTTGCGGATCAGTGGATACGCTCGCAAGCAGAATATCTATTTCATTTGGTACGGGCTGTGCAGTGCGTACGCGCCTGTTCTGTGTACTTATCACAAGCACTGCCAGCACGGCAACTGTTCCTACTCCAATCATGATTGCAGATTGTTTTTTCATAAAGTATGTGAAAAAAGAGCGCAGAGAGTTATCTTCTTGCTCGCGCAGGTGTGTATCGGCACGAGCTTTACATTCAAGGATTTTTTTTTCAACAAGGCTGTCCAGTTGAGCGCGAAACTCGTTTGAGAGATGTTTCTCAAGCCTGTTTGCTCTTTTTTGGAGCGCTTTTTGGATCCACTCGGTAGTAATATTCATAGTTGAGAAATTCCTCAAATGTTTTTAAGATAAGCACCAGCCGTTCTTTTTCAGCTAACTGATTAATGCAAAAAAGCAGTTGATCCTGTTCAATTCTCGCATCAATCTTATTATTAATTTTTTCTACGCACTGTTCGCCTGCTGGATTTTCTATTTTTTCATCCAGCGGCACTTCCTGTTTTTTACGGTACCAATCGGCAATTGTGTTTCCCGCAATTGTGTAAAGCCACGAAGCACATTCAGCTTCTCGACCATTAAAGCGTGAAAACGCAGATATGGCTTTTATAAAGGATTCGCTTGTCAAATCTTCTGCCACTTCTTTTGTAGGTACGTGAAAGCGGATGTAGCGAAATACGCGTTCTCTATACAGCTCATAGATCGCATGAAAATTCACTATATCTTGCTGTGCCGCGGCAACGAACCCTCCACTTTTGGGCATTGCACTATCCTTTGGCGCCATAGAAACATGTTTCTGTTATATAAAACGTTTTAGAGGGGAGAAAAGTCACAAGTTTACGAGAAGAGCCAGAGGTATTGTATCCTCTCATGTTTATCTTGCCCACTCTCCAACTTTCCTGTAATCTTCAAAAGGTGAGTGTATCACTTCATTTAAAAAGAAGCCATAGATAAAAATTTTTAAAAATATGTTACGATGAAGGGCGTCTAAAAGTGTTTCTCTATATTTTTATGGATGCGTCTCATTTGTTTGTAAAAGCACTGGAAAACGAGGGCGTAGAATATATTTTTGGCATACCGGGCGAGGAAAATTTGCCCCTCCTTGAAGCGATACGCACGTCAAGCATTCGGTTTATTTTAACGCGGCATGAGCAGGTTGCCGGGTTTATGGCGGCAACATACGGCAGGCTTACGGGAAGAGCAGGCGTGTGTCTTTCCACGCTTGGCCCCGGAGCCACTAACCTCGTTACTTCAGCCGCGTACGGCCTTCTGGGCGGAATGCCGATGGTGATTATTACCGGTCAAAAGCCTATTAAGGAAAATAAGCAAGGGCATTTTCAGGTAGTCAATGTTGTTGAACTCATGCGGCCAATCACAAAATACGCTACCCAAATTGTTTCCGGGAATAAAGTTCCAGATATGGTGAGAGAAGCGTTCCGAGTTGCGCAAGAAGAACGTCCCGGCCCGGTGCACCTTGAATTTCCTGAAGATATTTCTATGGAGCAGGCGGATGCAAGCCTTTTGGCGGTAACAAGGCCCCGCAGGCCAATTGCTGGAGAGCAGGCAATCGCGCAAGCTGTTGAAATGATTGCAAAATCTCAAAAGCCTCTCATTCTCGTTGGAGCGGCCGCGAACAGACAGCATATCTCCACAACGCTGGACGCTTTTATTAATGCAACGGGGATTCCGTTTTTTAACACGCAGATGGGAAAGGGCGTCGTTGATGAAAGGCATCCTCTTTTTCTTGGCACGGCGGCGTTAAGTAGCGGAGATTATTTGCATCAGATTATTGATGATGCGGATCTTATCATTAATATCGGACATGATGTTGTAGAAAAGCCACCATTTCTTATGCGCAATGCCGATAAACGCCGCGTTATTCATATTAATTTTTTGTCGGCGCAGGTGGATTCAATTTATTTTCCTCAATTGGAGGTGATTGGAGACATACGAAATATCCTTCTCTGTTTGCAAAGAGCGGTGAAGAGGCAGGATTCGTGGAATTTTGAAAACTTTAACAGGAACAAGGACGAACTGGAGAGGCATATTCAGGAAAAGCAGGATGATAAGGGATTTCCTCTTCTGCCGCAAAGAATTGTTTCCGACGTGCGCAAGGCAATGCCTGCTGACGGCATTGTTGTCCTTGATAACGGCATGTATAAAATATGGTTTGCGAGAAATTACAAAGCCTACAAGGAAAACACCCTGCTTCTTGATAATGCGCTCGGCACAATGGGGGCGGGCTTGTCTTCGGCAATGGCGGCGAAACTGTTGCATCTAGAGAAAAAGGTTCTTGCGGTGGTAGGAGATGGGGGTTTTATGATGAATTCTCAAGAGCTTGAAACAGCGGTGCGGCTCGGGTTAAGTCTTGTGGTTTTGGTGATAAACGACGGCGCTTACGGCATGATTAAATGGAAGCAGAGAGCGATGAATTTAAAATCTTTCGGGCTTGATTATGGAAATCCGGACTTTGTAAAGTATGCGGAAAGTTATGGGGCGCATGGTTATCGTATTGAATCTGCAGAAGAATTGTTGCCGCTTCTTACCGACTGTCTTCAAAAAGAGGGGATTTATTTGATAGATGTTCCGGTAGATTATTCTGAAAATTATACGGTTTTGGTGAAAGAGCTGAAGGAAAAAGTAAATCTTGAAAATGAAAGATAATATGAAACAATACAAATTATTTGTACAAAACGCAAAACCAACTAATATATTTAAGGATATACAAAGTCCTTATAGCAGTGAGTTTATTGCAAAAGTTGAGCAAGCAGATGCAGGAGCTTTAGAGCAGTCATTGAAGAATGCAAACTACTCGTTTCACGCAGTTATGAAAAAAATGCCTGCGTACAGGCGCGCGGAGATTTTATATGCGGTTTCACAGATGATAAAAGAGAATCACGAAGCGCTTGCTTTGGCTATTGTGCAAGAAGGGGGAAAGCCTTTGAAAGATGCGAGAATTGAGGTAACAAGAGCTATAAATACGGTAAAAATGTGTGGCGATACCGCGCTTGAGTTGAATGGCGATCAGATTACCATGGATCGCGCCTCCGGTACAGAGTATCATATTGCGTTTACCCTGCGGGAGCCAATTGGCCCTGTGCTTGCGATTTCAGCGTTTAACCACCCGGTAAATTTGGTGTGCCATCAGATTGCTTCTGCTGTTGCCGCCGGAAACAGCGTGATTATTAAGCCATCAAGCCAAACGCCGATTTCATGCTTAAAAATCGCTGAATTTTTTTATTCAGCCGGGCTGGATCCGTCCGCATTAAGCGTGGTAACTGTCTCGGGGAAAGACATTGATTTGATTATCGGCGATGAAAGAATTACGTTTGTGAACTTTATCGGCGGGGAAGATGTGGGATGGGAGCTGAAACAAAAGATTGCCCCGGGAACTAAATTGGCTCTAGAACATGGGGGAACAGGCACTGCAATTATTCATGAAACAGCTGATTTGAAAACAGCAATTCCAAGCATTATTCGCGCTGGTTTTTACCATGCAGGGCAGGTTTGCGTAAGTACACAAATTGTGTACATTCATGAGAGCATGTATGAAAAAGCAGTGTCTTTGCTTGCGGAAGCGGCGAAAAAACTTATTACAGGGGACCCGGCACGCGTAGATACTGATGTTGGCCCGCTGATTCATCAAAAAGAGGTTGCGCGCATAGATTTATTGGTCAAAGGAGCTCTTCATGAAGGCGCGAGGCTCCTGTGCGGGGGGACAGTTTTGCCAAATAACTGTTATGCCCCAACAATTCTTGCTGAAACGAGAAAGACCATGAAAGTAATCGCATGCGAAATTTTTGGGCCGGTGGTATGTGTTCAAAAATATAGCGAGATGAGTGAAGTGATTAAAGAGATGAATGAATCGCCATATTCGTTTCAGTCGGCAATTTATTCTCAAGATATTGATGCCGCGCTCACTGCGGCCCGAGAAATCCAGTGCAGGGCTTTTATGATAAACGAGTCAACCGCATTTCGGGTAGACTGGATGCCCTTTGGCGGATCAAAGCGATCAGGGCTTGGGTTAAGCGGCACGCGCGACGCGGTATTTGATATGACGGAACAGAAGCTCATTGTGATAAAACATAAACCGCGCGGATAAGCATGGAGCAAAGTATTCAAAAAACATCGCATAGCACAATTACCAATCGTATAGATTTTTGGTGGGCTTTGCCACTTTTGATGTTTGTCGCAGGCGTGTTTGTAGTGTTGTACCTCGGCTTTGCGGCTTTTTCTGGAACGAACTATGCTTTTGGGCCGTATGTTTCACCTGTGTATGCGGCGCCTTTTGTCCCTAGCTGGTGGAAATTTTCGCCAGCGTTTTTATTGCTTTGGGCACCGCTTGGTTTTCGTTTGACGTGTTATTACAGCAGGAAAACGTACTATCAAGCCGCATTTTTAGACCCAGTTGCGTGCGCTGTTTCAGAGCCATACAGGAAACATTATAGCGGAGAAACAAAAATTCCTTTTATTTTGCAAAATCTTCACCGCTATTTTTTGTATCTCGCGCTTATTATGCTTGCTCTGCATTGGTATGATCTATTTGCATCAGTCTTTCAGGAAAGGGGTGTGTACATTGGCGTCGGCACGCTTCTTATTTTTTTTGACGCCTGCGCCCTCACGTTTTATATCAGCGGCTGTCATTCCCTGCGGCATCTTATGGGCGGCGGCAGAAGATGCGTATCGTGCGAGTGCGCTGGCAAAATACGTTACAAAGCATGGGAGAAAATTAGTGCGCTAAACGTATTTCACAACGGCTGGTTTTGGATAAGCCTGTTTTCTGTTGTGCTTGCGGATTTGTATATACGATTGCTTGCTATGGGAATTATCCCTTTTGATCCGCATCTGATTTTTTGAACAATTGGAAAGTTTAACGTGCATTTTGTAAGCGCAGTTAATTGCGATTGTCTCTGTTTGGTGATCCTTGTTTCCAAATCTCGCAAATCTTTGGTGTCTATAAAATCCTTAAATGCGTATGTTTTATATTCAGCATACTGTGTGTGATTGCCGTATAAAAGAACGCCGTCGCGCACCACCAAATATAGAAACATCGGATCAATATGGTGCAATGTCTTAAAATCAAGTTCACGATCTTTCAACAGCCAACCAAATCGCCTCTAATCTATCTTAACCCCCGGTTTACTTCCTCAACCAGATAACGGAGCAAATCTTCCATCGCTCCCTGCGAAACCGCTTTATCTTTAGCATCCGCAAATCCATCCCATTTGGCGCGCAAAATGGGATCGCCGGTTGAGTCTATTTTATTTTCCATATTGATTCTCACTTTCAGAGGAATTTCTTCTTTAGCTAAAATAATATCAGCGACCAAAATATTTAGAATTTCTGATTTTATTTTAGCTGTCCGCCAAACAGTATCGCGCTGATTCTCGCGGGTCTTAAACACTTCTATCTCTTTTTGCAGGGAGATATTTTTTTGATAAAACACTAGCGCAACAGCGCCAAGAGCGGCAATGAAACTGATGAGAAGAATAAGCACTGGCTTTTTCATAATTGATAATACAAATCTTCGCGAAAATATTTATTTTTTGGACTTACGCAATTTTTTTCGCGCAGATTTGTTTTTGTTAAAAATTTTACTTATTAAAAAGATGATCGTTAAAGTCAATGCGATGATTATCAAAATTTTAATCAAATCATCCAAGCCAGATTCGGACAAAAAGTCCGCGCTTGTCTCTAATTTAATATTATAGAAAATATTCTGGCCTTCTTGAGCTACGATAGTATCGCTTTCAAAATGTTTAAACCCGCGAGCTTCCGCTTTAAGTTTATAAATACCCTCCGGCGTTAAAAACGCGTATTCGCCTTGATCTTTGGTCAGTTGGGGATTGAGTTGACTGTACTCTTTAGCTTGCCATAATTCGTAAGTTTGTTCAGTCGGATTAAACTGCCATAAAGAAACAACCGCGCCTTTTATTCGTTTTTCATAACCGTCTTTAGTTTCCGTATACACATATCCTTCCGGATCAATCAAGGTTTCGGCTTGAATTTCTTTGGTCTCTTTGCTTGCGTCTTCGTATTCAATATACGTAGAGTAAAGGTATTTCCCCGATACCATCGGCGCCAAAATTTCCGCTTCCCATAAGCCGTCGTTGTTTTCGTCTCTGTAATCATATTGAGCGAGCCTCCATTTTTTCCCATCAGTGTCTGCGGGAGTCTCTTGAGCTTTGACTAAATTAACTAAGAAAGAGGAAATTGAGAGTTTGTCCCGCGGCTCTTTTTTTGTTAACCGTTCTTCAAAATACATCACACCCTTTACGGATTTAGCCGTAGTTTCCGGATATACTACGGCTTTATAGGTCTTGCCGGAGACAAAACGAATAGGATCGGCGGCTTGAGTTTGTTTTTGTTTTTGACTGATGGTCTCTGTCTGGCCGACTGTTACCGTTGAGTTAACTGATCCAAACACAACAGTCTCCGGTTCAGCAACGGCTAAATTTTTTAGCTCGCCTGTTTTTGGCATTGACTTTAACGCATCTGACGGCCCGATCGGCACGATTGGTTTAAATGCTAAATTAAATACCGGCTCTGGCGCGGTTTGCTGTTGCGCTTCTGCGGTCTCCTCTAGCTTTTCCGGCAAAGAGTTATTAAAAACTAACAAATTTTCATACTGCGGCAAAGGCGCTTGTTCTATGGTCGGTTGAGTTGGAACAAATGCCCGCTCGCTGATTTCCCCGCTTGGCAATTCTTTTAGTCCTAACAAATTAAGAAGCGAAGGCAAAGGCTGATTAGCAGGGACATCGGGCAGGTTGATATCAGGCAGATTTTCTTTTGGCAGAACAGGAGCTTCTATTCCCGGAGCAGGGAGCGATGGATATTGTGGTTTTTCTGTTTTTACCGGCTCTTGGGCAACTTTCGGTTTATCCGCTGGCTTTGTCTCTTCTTTTGGAACAACTGGCTGGATAATCGGATTAATTTTAATCTGTTCGTACACATAATTAACCGCCGTCTGTTGCTGGCCTTTAATTAAATTCAAAGGCTGTGGAGATTGTCCGCGTATCAGCCGCCATTTATTGGCATCAAGATAAGGCAAAATTAAATACTCGCCATGGCGCAATCCATTAAATTGATATTTGCCATTAGCGTCAGTAACCGCGGCAAGCATCTTTTGATCGGCACCGTCTAATTTTTGATTGTTATTTAAATCTTTAAAAAGATATACGGTTGCATTGCCAAGCCCTTTATTCTCTTTCGGAGAAACAGCATACAAAATTTGCCCTTGTATCCCGGCGCTCGCAATGTTAGTTGCCGATATTGATTGCGTCTGCTTATAGATAATTCCAGACTCATCCTTAAAACTTGTCTCAAGAATAATTGAGTACTCGTTCATTGATGCGGCAAGAGGCTCTTTTATTTGAAAAGTAAATTCAAATGTATCGCGTTCGTTGATATCTAATTCCTTGCGGCTAAACAGTAAATCGCCGTCCGCTTGTTTGAAAATTAAATCTTGGAAATTCACTACCCTAATCTCTGCTTCACGCGCTTTGCTGTAGCCGGTATTTTGATACTCTATTTTGTAGGTAATTTGATCTCCCGGTTCTGCGGATGAGGGCGTTCTGCTTGATTCGCTGAAGCTGATGTGCGGCGATAAACTTTTGACTAATTCAATTTCTGATTCATACACTTTGGATAAAGAGCCGTTTTGATCTCTGAATCTGACATAAACGGTCTTTTTGCCTAAACTTTCAGGGTCTTTCAGAATCCATTTTTTAGAGTTCGTAAACGGTTCAAAAGAAATATCTGTAAAATTGAGATCATTGGAAACGAGCATCAATTGCGCCCTAGAGGACTGAAGATTAAGCGTTACTTCCGGCTTGTCCGTATATCTCTCTCCCTCATTGATAAGCGCCTGATCGTTCGCTGTATCTTTGTCCGCGCCTCCTCCAGCTATGCTCGCTCCGTAATTAGGCGAAGAGATAATTGAAATTGATGAACCGCACCCGGTAGTCGTAAAATTATTCTGGATTGAGGAAACAGGGTTGCCGTTCGCGTCTTTGGAGAGAACGCGGTAGTAATATTTAGCGCAACTGGTTAAATTATTTACATTGACGCTGTGCGCGGTAACTTTAGGCGCGGTGTCGGTTTCTGCCGTAAGAGAGCCGTAGTTAGATGAAGTTCCATATTCAACTTGGCTTGAGGCGATCTCGTTTGTAGTCCATAAAACAGTTGACGCAGACTTGATGATTGAGAGAACGCTAATATCGCTTATTGATGGACTTACCGTATCAACGCTAAAAACGCTTGAATTTGCATACGATCCGTTAATCACAGAATCGTTTGGTTTTAATCTGATGTAAACAGTCGGGTCCTCGGTGTTTGCAAGATCAGCTCCGACATTCCACATAAAGTTGTGGACGGTTCCGTTTGCCGATGAGGAAAGCGCGTTCGTCCCTTCTGATAAAACGCCGGATTTTTCCGTCATTGTCTGCCAGAGAGAATTATCAGTTGAGTATTCGTAATTTGCGAGCGAGCAAGTGTTGCTTTCCGCGTCTGTTAATGTATAAGCGATCACAACATATTGAGTTCCGTTTTGTGTTTGGGCCGCGGAATTAATAACAATGCTTGGAGCTTGATTGAGCGATCCTAATTGCGCTTCGGCGCTAAAATCCGTTTCGGTCTGATTACCATTTCTGGCTTTGATTTTTGCTTTGTATGTATACAGCGAGTTCAGTCCGGTAACTTGTTTTGGAACGCTCCAGCTCGCAATAGTTTGCCAAACTCCGCTTCCGCCGGCTGAACCCAAAGTTCCGTCTAACTGAACATAGTTTGTGTTGAGCCAATTATCAGAGGAAACGGCAATCGCATATTCTGTAATAGACGGATTAGAATTAGCGTTGATAGTACTATCCATTGCGTTTGAACCAACTATTGCCAAAGTAGGCGCTTGAGGCGCGTTTGCCAAAGTGTATTTACTTGTTGACGAGGTGGTCGCAGTATTTCCCGCAGTGTCGGTAATAACTAAATTATATGCATACTGTGTATTTACGCTCAAAGACGAATTAGTCCATGAAGTTCCGCTTTGGGCGCCGGATGAAGTTGAGAGAGTGGTATTTTGAAAGTTATACGGAGTTGCGGTTAAGCCGGAGAGCGCGTCTGATCCGGCGGTTGTTTGTATCGCAATAGAGCTTGCGGTAATATCGCCAAAGCTTACAGTTCCGGCAGTAGGGGAAACCGTATCAAGTTTAAATGCGATCGCTCCGCTGTTTGCGGTGGTGTAAGCGGATGATGTATGTTCCAGAACCAGCAGATTGCCCAACGGTAAACGAGGCAGAACCTTGAGCCGCGAGCGCTGAAGTGTAATCAACAACAGGTGAAGAAAAATCGCTGTCATTGTCTATCTGTATTCTATACTTTAGGGTATCAGCCCCGTCAGGATCAGAAAGAGTGAAAGTAAGAGTCGGCGTATTATCGTTTCCCCAAGAGCCGTTGATAAGAGAAGATGACCCGAGCGAACTTGGCGAGGTTGGATCAGTATTGAATGTCCATCCAGTGTTGCCGCCTGCGTCTGTAATATTCAAGCCCTGCGTCGTAATTGCGGTAGCATTGATATTGTTTGAATCCTTAACGCTCAAATACTCAATCGTTCGCGTGCTTTGGGGATCAATGCGCCACGCTGAATCTGTTACACTGCTTCGGAGCGACAAAAGATTGCTTGCCGCGCCTTTTAAATTCATAGCGCCAACAAAGGTTTGCGTGCTCCCATTTGCAAAGGTAAGCGTTGCAGAGCTTGCGACATTTTTTGTCAGATTATTAAAGGTAGATGATCCCAAGATGCTTTGACTGCCGCCGTCTAGTGTGAGCGTTCCGGAGTTGTGGGTAAACGTGCCGCCGGAATGATCAAAATTACCAGATACTGTTAAAGCGCCGGATGAGTTTGGCGCGGTAAAGACACCGGATGAAATTGTCAAAACGCCGTTGACATCCGTAGTGCCGGTTGAGCCGGTAAACGTGCCGCCGGATACAGTGAGTCCTCCATTAAAGGTTTGCGTCGCGGTACTTGCGCTGTATGTGCCGCCGCTCAAAGTCGCAAGTCCGGCAACGGTATTTGCAAGGCTATTTGCGTTCCGCTATTTAAGGTTTGTGTTGCGGTTCCAAGCCCAATATTGTAAAGAGCGGTAACTTCTCCGGCAGAGAGAGCGCGGTTGTAGATGCGGACATCGTCGACGGAGCCGTTCATTACTCTCGGCACATTGACCCCCCCATTCAATCCCCACTTTCCGATGTACAGTCCGTCATCAGGATTTGCCCCTAAATTGTAGGCAATTGAACCTGTCTGCGCGACGCTCGCTTCCTGAACTCCGTTAATAAATATCTTGACATTCGCTCCGTCATACGTTCCTGCAACGTGGACCCACGAAGTAGGAACGGCAAATGTTGAAACACTCTGTACACTTGCAATTACGCTCGTTCCGATAGCAATTGTGAATTTTCCGTCAGATGCCCTCCACGCAATTCCATACGACTCATACGGCTCTCCGTTTTTTCTGCCTTTGGTCATTGCGTAGTCATTAAGATTGTCATTGTTTGGAGTCCACGTTCCCTGAGCAACCACCTTGATCCACGCAGCGATCGTAATCGTGGTAGCAGGCTCTAAAGAGATAGAGTCGCCAACATCCACATAATCATCCGTCCCGTCAAAATTCAATCCATTTCCTAATTGTCCAGTAGCCCAAGTTGGAGTAGCCGGACTATTTGCTAATGTTCCGGCATTCCCATTTCCCGATGAGTCAGTCGCGCTTGTGCCGGAACCTTCATCAAGATTCCAATATCCTACCAATCCCGCGCTTGTGCCGTTTGTCGGATTAAAAGTTACGGTATTGCTTCCGGGCGTAAATGTTCCGCCTGTTTTTGCATAGTTTCCAGAAACAGTAAATGTTCCGGAAGGAGCAGTGAAAGTGCCGGAGGAAAGCGTAAGATTTCCATTGATGTTCACCGCGCCGGTTGAGCCCGTGAAGGTTCCGCCGGATACAGTGAGTCCTCCGTTAAAGGTTTGCGTCGCGGTTCCTGCTTGGAGAGTGCCGCTACTTACGGTAGCAAGCCCGGCGATTGCGCCCTGCGCCCCGTTCATCGCAAGGGTTCCTCCGCTTACCGTTAATGTTCCCCCTGCTTGCACTGTATTGGTTGATGCGGTGAGCGTCCCCGCGCTGACTATCACATTATTAAATGCTTCATTGCTGTTTATTGTTCCAGTACCGTCAAAGGTTACCGTTCCAGATCGTTCAGTAAAAGTTCCTGCTCCTGTGTCTGTCCATCCTCCTCCTGCGGTAATGCCATAGTTTGATGAGGATACGTCAAGGGTGCCTGCGGTTAAGGTTAAAAGCGCATTGACGTCAAGCGCTGAACCAAGCGTCCACGATCCTCCTGATCCAGAAAAAGTGAGGTTGTTGTAGGTATTTCCAGCGACAAGAGAGGCGTATGTTCCCGTGCCGCTATATTCTACTGTTCCAGAATCTGTGTCATTCGTGAAGTTCGTGAGTGTATTTCCTCCTTGCAGTTTCAATGTGCCGTTGTTGGTAAATGTTCCGCTGTCATTGAATTGAAGAGTATATGAGGAGAGATCAAGGGTAGATGAACTATTGGTAGTGAGATTTGCTGTTTGAATATTCGCGCCTAATATAGGAGCGTTTGCCACATTTGCGATGGTGATGTTGGTATAGTTGTCTGGTACTGCTCCTATATCCCAGTTGCCTGCTGTCTCCCATGCGGTAGATGATGTGCCAGTCCATGTGGCAGATGTGTGGGTTTTGGAGGCAAGTGCTGTAATTTCAGTTGCAGAGAGCGCGCGGTTATAGATGCGGACATCGTCTATGAGACCGTTAGCAAAACAGCACAAATGAGCACGAGCACCTATTTCCATCAACAGACCTGTGTAATTTATGGAAGCTGGCGCAGAGTCGCTTCTTACATTTTGCGCCACATTTACTCCATCAATATAGAACTTCTGTCCGGCGGCTGTATTGCTTGTTCTTGTTACGACAACATGATGCCACCCCCCCCTCGGAACACTATTCGCGTTTGAATAAGTACCCACAAATGCACCACCGTCATAATACTCAAAAGCTATGGAGTCTTCGTTCCAAACTGAAGCAGGTGTGGTGTTATGAAAGAAATACCATGCAGGATAGCCTCCCAAGTTTGATATGGAATATGAAACAATAATACGATAACCACTCGCCGCATTATTAGTATTTATCCACGCTGAAACGGTAAAGGGCTGAACATTCGTAAATTGCAAAGCAGTTGGACTTCCTAATGCGACATAATCATCCGTTCCGTCAAAATCCATACTCCTTCCATTGGTAAATGCAAAGCCCGATGCCACATCAGTGCTTGGCTGTGGCAGGTTATTTGCTCCTCCTGTGCCGTTTGGCGTGCCATTGTTGCCACTTCCTGATGAATCAACCGCAGTGCTTCCTCCTGTTGTCTCGTCAAGTTTCCAATAACCAACTAAACCGCCGGCCGCCGGGTCAACGAGAGTAAATTCTTCAAGTTTCGGCGTTTGCGTCATATCAGCGCTTGAAGAAAGCGTTATGCGCCACTGCATATACTGCCCTTGCGGCAATCCCGCTTTTATTGGAGATACAGCGTTTTCAAATACAATCCATTGCGGTTCAAGCGCGATTTGTTCATAAAGAATGTCGGAAGCCCTTACTTCAACTTTAGAAACAATACCTCCATAAAGACCGCTCGTTATCGCGCTCCAGCGAAGCTCGTCAACATAGGCTCCTTGCGCTTTTCCGGTCCAGACAGGCGCGGTAATTCGTCCTGACGCAGGATACAAAAGTGTTTCTGAATTTTGGACAAGCGTTACATAAGGCGCTGATTCCTCTTTTACAACTTTCGCATTTTCATACAAAAACGTGTCGTCAAAATTTTTTATTTCCCACTTTACAATGTCGGGCGTTGTGCCTGCTTGCGAAATCCGCACAGTTTGCCCGGCGCCAATATCAATAAGAAAGGTTACTATGCGTTCCGACAGCGACGAGGAAAAATCAAGAGTATAGTCAGTGGTTTTGGTAAGCAAAGCGCCGTCAATGCTCACGGATAAATTGTTGATCGGTTCATCAATAAAATTTTTATCATACACAAAAAACTCGTCCAAAGAACCATTAAAAGAGCTCCCGCCGAGCAATAACTTCTGATCCTTTCTCCATGCGGCGGTTGCAATTGGCTGGTTGTTTACATACATTTCCTGCGTCGGCATGCCGTTTATATTGATTTCTATATTATTGATTTCCTCTACTGCGCTCCAGCCGGCGCGAATATGAATCCACTCGCGCGCGCGAAACGGATAATCGTCTGCAAGAGAAACGCTGGTCTTATGATCCAGCGCGTTCGCATCGTTAAAATGAAAAACAAGATCGTTGTTTGCGTCTTTTTCAAGGCGTATGTAATTGTTTGAATCGTTTCCCTGATTTGTAAAAAGTTCGTGAGATACGTTATCGTTATAAGCGTAGTTTGGACGATACCAAAATTCAATAACAGCTTCCTCTTGCGATAGCGCCGAGACACTGTCAATTGCAACAGTTGAGTTTGAAGAACTAAAATCCGCAGAATTTCCGTAGTTTCCCTGTGAGTATAAAATGTCCCCATTGTTTGAAATCGCGTCTAAAGGCGCTGTGCCTATATTGATTAAACTGTTATCAAAAGGCAGATGAACTTTTGTATGATTTGCAAGCGAACTTCCGTCTGTCGGGTACGCGCCGTGGATGCGGGCTATCGGGCGATGCGCTTTTTTTCCGAATTGAAATTCAGAGGTAATCGCACTCGCGCCCTCGCCTTCTATTTCATACAATCCTTGCGCTTCGTTAAATCCGTCGCTGTTTTCATCGCCTTGCGTTGATGCCGCGATTTTCCCATACAGAGCGGTAAGCGGCGCGGGCGAGGAGGTTAAAAATTCACTCATCGCTTCTGGATTAGTATCTAAAATATCAATGAGCTGATAATCCGTATAACTTCCAGCTTCGCGCGTTGCGGGCGGCTCGCCTCCATAATAGCCGCGCATAGAAGGAGCGACAAAAGCTGTTTCTCCTTCGTCCACAATTCTTGATTCCTCGCCTTCCGCGAATTTTTCATAACGCGTTGTTTTATACAGTTTGCCGGAAGGATAAATATGCCAGTTTTCAGTTACTTTTGCTTGATCTCCTAAATTAAAAACATTTTCAACGACCACTCGCGCGCTTGAATTTTCAATCAATCTGATTTGAGATGATATATCTGTTTGATTGAAACCTCCTTGCCCGAGCTCTGTTAAGAGATTTGACGGCGAGAAATAGTTGGAAGTAAAATCAAACCCGTCGCCTTTATAACCTTCGGAAATTCCGGCGTCTTCACTCTTAAAAACCAGCTTAAAATCCTTTTGAGTTTTGCCTCCGGTTTGCACGGTAATTGACTGTCCGGTTGTCGCAACCCACAGCGCCGGGTCTATTAAAAGAGTCCCTTCAACGCCATCGGGTTCAAAGTAAATGTTGATGTTGCCGTTTTCATCAATTGCGGTTTTTGTTGATCCCTTATATCCGCTTAAGTCAATTTTAAGGTCAGATACCTCGCCAAAGCCGTCTTCTTCAAGATTATTTTTTAATTCATCTTTAACCGCGGCATCAAACTGGTGTTTCTGGTTTTCTATGGTCCAGCGCATTCTCACAGTTTTTTGAGAATCAATCTGCCATGTCTGTTTTTTTATGTAATCAGCGCCGTCAAATCCAAATTCGTAAAAAAGTTTAATTGTTTCCCCTGTTTCTGTTTTTAAGGCAATGCCGATTTTTATGCGGTCTTCAAATTCCTTTTTCGCGATTCTCGCTTTTGCAATAACAAACGGCCGCCACGAATCGTCAAAGTATTCAAACTGCGGAATGGAACGCGCTATTAAATCCGCTCCTTCATATAAATCAATGCTTCCGTCAGAGTTGACATTAAATACCTGAAAACCGCTTTTTGTGTCTGATTTCAATTTAACTTTGATGAACGTGTCTGTGATTTGTTGCGCACTGGCTTTTGCGGTAAGGGCGTTCAGAAATTGAATAATTTTTTGCGCAACCGGTTCTTCTGACGGCTGCGCTTGCGGAGTTTCTTCTTGCGGCGCTTCTGCCGGCTCCTCTGGAAGAGTTTCTGCGGGAGCGGCTTCTGGCGTTTCTTGTTGTGGCAAAGCAGAAGGATTAGTTTCCTCAAACATCTCCAGAAAATCAAAATCCGCAATTTCTTCTACCTGAAAATTTCCTGTGAATTGCGCCGTAATTTTTTCACTCTGATATGATTTTGAAAATGTTCCGTAATCATAGCTAAACACCAGCTGATCGCTCTCGTTTATGCCTTGCGCGGTTATCGGAGCTATTTCGCCGTCCGCTGAAACGCCTAAAGACAAATCAACAGGCGCGTCGTCAAATGGCTTCTTAAAAAACAGCTCTTGAATTTTTTTGCCGCTGGTTTTTTCTTGATCTATTCTGACGACATTCACGCTTTCCTGATTGATTTTTAGATCCGGAGATTCAGGGCTTAATTTTTGAAACTCGTCTAATCGCGCCGTTTCTTGTTTGTTTTCTGTTATTAGTTGAAGCTCTGCGCCGGTAATTATTTCTTCTCTGATTTCGCCTTGTTTTTCAAAAAAGTAATAACTCTCCGGCGATTGTTTCGGACCCTCCACTGTTGC
>Ga0075956_118_pt2 | contig 21054 bp, 23 predicted proteins | sample RifGroA2_FD_68050 | JGI IMG/M metagenome (GOLD analysis project Ga0075956, IMG submission 68050) | Parcubacteria bacterium GW2011_GWA2_44_12 | reverse complement strand
AAAGATATACGCTGTTTGGCCAATCATTCCTTGAACTTTTTGCGCGTCCTCTTGCGAGAGTTTTTCCATGAGTAAGCGCCCATCGTATGGGAGTTCGTTATACGTTTTGGCAATTCCAAGGAGGGCAAGCGCACTTTGAGAGGAGAGGAGAAGAGGCATTGCATTCGTATCATCGCCGAAAGATACATTCGGATACGACTCCATCCATTCGCGCGACGCGCCTGCTATAGTGAGCGAGGTGAGTTTCTTTGTGCGGTCGCCGAGGTATTTTAAGTCCCTATAGGTGAAATTGGCGAGGCTTAAATCTTGCGCGTCTTTTGCAAGCACGATGTCCGTTCTGCTTGCAATCGTTTCTGATCCATAATAGCTTGCAAAATCAGGATCTTCTTGAATATCTTCGGTTGCGTATTTGGGAGGCGAGATGCGGTTGACGCTCACGATTAAATACGGAGAAACAATGGAAAAAGGAAGCAGGTTGTTGATTGCGCGAACATCTTCTTTGGTTAGTATGTTCGCGCGCCTTTGCTGTAAATAAACCGGCGTCTGCGCGCGCGGGTTCATTACAATGGCAGACATAAATTGGTCTTGCGGGAAGATTCGTATTTCTTTGAATTCGCGGGGGCGGAGAGAGGCAAGCGCCTGCTTTCTCGCGTAGCGTACGCCGCCATCAAGCAGGGCAAACCCCATCGCAAGCATTGCAATGCCCGCGCTCACACCGACAATCGTAAAGATGAACCGCTTTTTGCGAATCGTGAATTTGGTAAAGCTGATGCGCGCAAAATCGCTGAAGGTGCTCATAGAAGTGTGCCTTTATCAAGCATAAGAACGCGTTCTGCACATTGTGCGGAGCGTTCATCATGGGTTACAAGCACAATCGTAACTCCGCATTCTTTTTGAAGCGTTTTGAAAAGTTCCATAATGGCAGTGCCAGTTGCGCGGTCTAAATTGCCGGTTGGCTCGTCCGCTAAAATAATTTTTGGGTTTTTTACAATCGCCCGCGCAATGGCGGCGCGCTGTCGCTCGCCCCCGGAAAGCTCATCAGGGATATGATTCCAGCGATCGGAAAGCCCCACGCGCACAATTGCCTCTTTCGCCCGCGCATAATGATGTTCGCTTCGTTGCGGAACGGGCGAGTCTTCAAACAAAAAAGGGGACATTACGTTTTCAAAGACAGTATAGTAGCTTTGCAGATGAAAGAACTGAAATACAAACCCAATGTGGTTATTGCGAAATTCAGCGCGCGCGTCATCGTTCATGGTTTTGAGATTTTTTCCCATCACCAGAATCTCACCGCTTGAAGGCTCATCAAGCCCGCCGATGAGGTTTAAAAGTGTGCTCTTGCCGGAGCCAGATGGCCCCATAACTGCGACAAATTCGCCTTTTTGAATTGAAAGCGTACTCTTTGAAAGCGCGGTTACGGCTGAATGCCCGTGCGTGTATACTTTTGAGATGTTTTGGCATTCAATAATTGCTGGCATAGCGTAAAATGACTATCAAAGCCTATAAGAAAGAGAGAAAAAATGCAACAAAAGCCTGATTCAGGTGCTATAAAGCAAGTGGGCATACATATTGTCGTGAGGCATATTTTTGAGGTACAGTGTAGCAACTACTCAACAAACTATGCGTGAACCACTTGAGAGCGTACCATTTTCTTTTGTGATGAGAAAAAGCGCCCGGGCGCGAAGAATGCGTATTACCGTGTATAACAGCGGCCGTGTTGTGCTGACGCTCCCTAAAAGCATGAAAGAAACGAAAGGCGTTTTATTTTTGCGCGAGAAAAAGCGCTGGATTCTCAAAAAGCTCGCATCTGTAATAAAAACGCGCAACAACACATCGCCTCATGCGCCGCCCTTGCCTTTTAAAAGTGGGGATTTTCATCAGCATCAACACAAAGCCCGTGAGGTGATTCAAGAAAGAGTAGCGTATTTTAACGAGATATACCGCGCGTCGTACCGTAGGATAACCATACGGAATCAAAAAACTCGGTGGGGGAGCTGTTCAAAAAATGGAAATTTGAATTTTAATTATAAAATTTTGTTTTTGCCAAGCGCCCTGCGGGATTATATTATTGTGCACGAACTCTGCCACCTTCTGCATTTTAATCATTCTAAAAATTTTTGGAGCGCGGTTGAAAGCGCGGTTCCCAATCACCGCGCTTTAAGAAAAGAGCTGAAGAAGTATGAATTGAGGGAAGAGTGATGAAATGATTATTCTCGTAATTATTCTGTGCTTGTTGCAATGATGGCAGGGGCCGCTAGTTGAACGATAGTGTCAACGTTGTCCGGGACTTCTACTACAGCGGGCGCATTGAAGCGTTGGTTTCCTTTCAGCATATAGAGTTTAGATATGAGCATAGCGCGTGGTGTATTCGGTTCGTCTGGTATGAGTTTCAGTAAGTGTATGGCGTGGGGAAAAGTGTACATTTGGGCTTCGTAAGTTTTTAAGCCCATGATCCCTTTTATGAGTTGCGTTGCGAGATCAATTAATGTTGTTTTGTCTTTTTCGGTAAGACTGTTTGTGTCTTTGTCGACTCTCGGATGCAAGCAGAACGTATTGCACAGTTCCAAAATAAGTTTAATTTGTCCCTGTTCTTGCTCTATGGCATGCTTATACGCTTTAATATACGCATGAATTGGTGTTTGAGGGGGTTCTTCGTTGAGTTTCGTGTTTTGGTTTCCTATTACAGAATTTTGAGCAGACATAGTGATTTGTAAATATTATCGCCTTTTTCATCCTCGGCGGAGGAGTGGGAGAGGATTGGTGGGTCGTGCAGGATTCGAACCTGCGACCATTTGCTTAAAAGGCAATTGCTCTACCGGGCTGAGCTAACGACCCGTTTATTTTGTCAACTTCATTATGGTAGCAAGGCTTTTTATGCTTGGCAAGGCGTTTTCTTGACGCACGCACGTTCCCACACTACACTATACATTATAAAATGTAAAAAAAACGCTTCATTGAAAAAGTTTTCTTTATTTATTTTAATGACGTGGGAGTAAAGTACCAAAGTCGGCCCAAAGAGACAGAGGAAATTGGGGCTGATTTTTATTTTTATACCGCGCAACTACACAACGATGAAACCACAAGAAGTGCTTTCTTTTATTGCAAATCAAGGCATTAAAATAGTTGACATGCGTTTTTCTGACCTGTTTGGAACATGGCAGCATTTTTCCGTTTCCGCAAAGGAGTTTAGCGAGAGCGTTTTTGAGAAAGGGCTTGGATTTGACGGCTCAAGCCTGCGAGCGTTTAAAGATATCCAAGAGAGCGACATGATTGTAGTGCCGGACCCTACAACCGCGTTTTTAGACCCGTTCACGCAATTGCCGACACTCGTGCTGATTTGCCATATTAAAGATCCTATAAGCGGAGAGATGTATACAAAAGACCCTCGTTATATTGCAAAGAAAGCGGAGCTGTATTTAAAATCCAGCGGCATTGCGGACATGAGCTATTGGGGGCCGGAAGCTGAATTTTTTATTTTTAACCATGTTCGGTTTGATCAGCTTCCAAACTGCGGGTACTATTTTGTTGATTCAAGCGAAGGGATATGGCACTCCGGCGCTGATGTTGACCAGTTCAATGAAACTGGGTTCAACCTTGCGCATCGGCCGGGCTACAAAGGCGGATATTTCCCGGTACCCCCGGTAGACAGCCTTCAGGACATCCGTTCCGAGATGGTTGATTTGATGGAAAATGCGGGTATTGCGGTTGAAGTGCATCACCATGAAGTGGGAACAAGCGGCCAGAGTGAAATTGATTTGAGGTTTTCTTCTCTCGCGAAGATGGCAGACCAAATGATGATATATAAATATATTGTAAAAAATGTCGCAAGAAAGCATGGCATGACTGCAACTTTCATGCCCAAGCCGTTATTTGAGGATAACGGATCGGGCATGCATACGCACCAGAGTTTATGGAAGGGAGAGAAAAATTTATTTTTTGATAAATCAGGCTATGCGGGGTTGAGCGAGATGGCAAAGTATTATATCGGCGGCATTTTAAAGCATGCGCGCGCTTTATGCGCCCTCATTGCCCCTACCACAAATTCCTATAAGCGTTTGGTGCCTGGGTACGAGGCGCCGGTAAAGCTGGCATATTCGGCGAGAAATCGGAGCGCGGCGATACGAATACCAATGTACTCTATGGAAGAAAAAGCAAAGCGCATTGAATTTCGCACGCCTGATCCAAGCTGTAACCCATATATTGCATTTAGTGCGATGCTTTTGGCCGGACTTGATGGCGTTATGAATAAACTAGATCCGGGAAGCCCTTTAGATAAGGATTTATACCATTTGAATTTTGAAGAAGATTCAAAAGTTAAATCTGTTCCGGGATCCCTTGAAGAGGCACTTTTCGCGCTTGAAGATGATCACACATTCTTGCTCGCAGGCGACGTATTTACCAAAGACGTCATTTCTGCATGGACTGCGTATAAACGCCTGCACGAGGTAGACCAAATGCGCCTTCGTCCGCATCCGTACGAGTTTAGCCTCTATTATAGCGTCTAAATGCGCAGTGAATGCAGAAATGCGTTTATTATTGTTGATAAATTTGTTTATAAACTGCGCACAAACTCTGAAAATTTCAGAGTGCGTAGCATATTGTTTTTTCCACCCCGAGTAGGTAGGATAAGAAAACATACGTTTTTGCTCGTTTCTTTATGGCCGACTCTTTGGGGAAAATACCCCCGCATAATCTTGAAGCTGAATCCGCAGTGCTTTGCGCCTTGCTTATTGACCACAACGCGATTTTAAAGGTTGGCGACCTCATTACTCCGGAGGATTTTTACCATGAAAAACACGGAATCATTTTTTCTGCGATGCTTGCGTTGTTTGAACAGAGAGAGTCTATTGACCTTCTAAGCGTTGCAAACAGGTTGAAGGAAACAAACGAGCTTGAAGTTGTTGGAAACCGTTCGTACTTGGCGGAACTTACCAACACCGTTGCAACTTCAAGCCGCATACTTCAGCACGCCCAGATTGTCAAGAAAGATTCCATTTTGCGCAAGCTCATCAGCGTGGGCGCTGATATTACCTCGCTTGGCTTTCAAGGGGAAGAAGACATTGAAACAACGCTTGATGCGGCCCAGCAAAAATTGTATAACGTCACACAGCGTTCGCTTCAGCAAAAATTTGTTTCTATCTCAACGGTTCTTTCAGAGGCGTTTGAGCGCATTGATGAACTTCACAAAGGAGACGGCAAACTTCGCGGCATCGCGAGCGGCTTTAAGGATATTGATTATTTGCTTGCCGGGTTTCAGCCGTCTAACTTGATTATCCTCGCGGCGCGCCCCTCGGTTGGAAAAACGAGCTTAGCGCTGGATATGGCGCGGTATATGGCGGTGCATGAAAAGGCAAAGGTCGGCATTTTAAGCCTTGAAATGTCTAAGGAAGAGCTTGTTGACCGTATTTTGTGCGCTGAAGCAGGCGTAGATTTGTGGCGCATGCGAACCGGCAAGCTCTCTGACAGCGAAGACGCGCAGGATTTTCCCAAAATTGGAAACGCGATGGGCGTTTTATCTGAAGCCGCGCTGTATATTGACGATTCTTCTTCGGCGAACCTTATGGAAATTCGGACAAAAGCGCGAAGAATGCAGATGGAAAGCGGGCTGGATGTGCTTTTTGTTGATTATCTTCAGCTGATGGAGGGGAGAAATACTGAAAATCGGGTGCAGGAAATTTCAGAGATCAGCAGAGGATTGAAGCTTCTTGCAAAAGAATTGCGTATTCCCATTATCGCGATCTCCCAGCTTTCTCGCGCGGTAGAATCTCGTAATCCTGCTATCCCAAAGCTTTCTGACTTGCGCGATTCAGGCTCTATAGAGCAAGATGCAGATGTTGTTATGTTTATTTACCGGAAAAAGATGGACAAGGGAAGCGGAGAATGCCCGCCCGATGAATTGCGTATTGCGGAAATTTCAGTTGCAAAGCACAGAAATGGGCCGGTCGGCGGGGCAAAATTGTTTTTTAAGGAAGAAACCGCGAGTTTTAGGAATTTGGACACAAGACACAAGGCATAATTTTATTTATAGAGATTTCGTCCCGTTCTGCGGGGTGGAATTACATCCTCAAGAAATACTATGTTTCAAAAAATTAAGCAGTTTAGCGATCTACGCAAAAAGGCAAAAAGCCTTCAAAATCAGCTTTCAGACGTTGTTGTTGATGTTTCGCGCGGCGGATTTAAAATTGTGCTCAACGGCAACCAAGAAGTAAAAAGCCTTACGATTGACGGCAGTTATCTGGAGCTTGCGAGAAAAGAGCGGCTGGAGCAGGAACTCGTATCGCTCTTTAACGATGCAATTAAAAAAGTGCAGAGAAAAATAGCAGAAAAGATGATGAAAGACGGATCCTATAAAGATTTGAATATTCCCGGACTTAGTAAGTAAATTGACGCGAAGGAATATGGTAAACTTTTTCCATATACTGTAAAAAATATCCAAATTTTTTGAGGAGTTCCGCCCCGGATACGCGGTGGTGGAAATCTCTGGCTGTATGTCGTCAGAATTATCTATTCCGATAAAAAAATTGATAGGTTTTTTTACTGTTTTGCCGGGTATTGGCCCAAAAACCGCAGAACGGCTCGTTTTTCATTTGATGAAGCAAAAAGACTCCTTTTTGGATGATTTTAGCCACGCGTTACTTGAGGTCAAGGAAAAGACCGCTTCATGCAAACGATGTTTTTCCTTTGCGGAATTAAATGCGCAACAGATATGTTCAATATGTTTAGATACAAAAAGAGACAGCTTTGTTCTGTGCGTTATGAGCGAAACGACTGACTTATTAGCTCTTGAAAAGACAGGGGAGTATGAAGGGAAATACCACGTTCTTGGGGGAACCATCAATACGCTTCGTGGAATATATCCAGAGTCTTTGACCATTGCAGATTTTTTAAAACGAGTGAAGGAGGAAAAGGTGCGCGAGGTTATTTTAGCATTGAACCCTGATGCAACAGGGGAAGCAACTTCGCTGTATCTTTGGGATAAGCTGAAAGATTGTAATGTGCGCGTATCGCGCCTCGGATTGGGGCTTCCGATGGGCGCTGATGTGAAATATGCAGACGCGCTGACGCTTTCAAATGCGTTAAAGGGGCGGAGAAGTTTATAAACTGATTTCAACCTCACTCCCGGTTTCAATGCCAAGCTTTTTTGCGGTGCCTGCAGAAAGTTCTAGCACATAATTTGCTGGAGTTTTTGGTTTATAGGGGGCAAGGTTTGCCGTGCCGTCGTCTTTACGATGCGGGATATTTTCTTCTTTATGCACCGCAACGCGATCCTGAATCCAAATCATATCTAAATCAAAGGACATTCCCCGCATCCAAAATGTGTGTTTTTGAGAGAAAGGAAACACAAAAAGCATACCGTGCATATCCTCAAGCGGTTCATGCCCCGAAAGCCCAATCGTCCTTTTATATACGGTATCGGCTATCTCAACAGTTATTTCGTGGCCGTTTATTTTCACCGTGCCTTCTTTGGGATTGCGCTCATTGAATTTTAAGAATTTCACAAATGCAAATGCGATCAGGATGACGACAACCGCAATAAGAATCCAAAAATTAAAGTTAGTTGGTTTCATTGTTGTTTTTTTGGCGGGAGTTTTTTGCTCGTCAGCCAAAAGCCGATCAGAAGCATGAGCAAGAGGAGCAAAATGAAGGTTATAATACGGCCACGCTCGCGAAGAAAGAGTCCGACAGCTCCGCATAAAGCACTCAACGCGTAAAGAAAAAAGACCGACTGGCGGTGCGTGAATCCCTTATCAAGAAGCCGAAAATGCAGATGTTTTCTATCGCCTTGAAATGGGGATTTTTTTTCAAAAAATAAGCGGCGGAGAATAATCCAGCAGACATCCAGAATTGGTATTGCCATAATAAGGAGCGTGATGCTGACACGGGCTTCTCCCATAATTGCGAGCGTGCCAAGTATAAACCCAAGCCAAATGCTTCCAAATTCGCCGAGAAATATTCTCGGTGATTCCCGCAACCAGCCCATCAAGACCGTCAAGAAATTTTGTTGTATACATCATTCCAAGGAGCCACAAAAAGGTAAAACTATCGGCATAGAGGCTGAAGAAATAAGGAATGCCGCCAATGGTAATGAGTTTCAACTTCACGGCGTCAAGGTTAAAAAAGGGAACCGCAGAAAGCCCTATTTCATACAGAGGGTTTGTGGCAGTTCGGATGCCAACGCCGGAGGCAATGACAATAATTGTCGCAAGCATCGGAAAAATGAATTGTTGCGATGGCTTGATTTTAAACCGATCGTCAATAAAACCGCCAATCCCCAAAATAATGCTTGCGATAAAAATAGCGATGAGGTTTTTAAGAGGAACAGAAGAAGCAAGTGATGTTTGGAATCCCGCGCGCGCAAGGTAGTTTTGGGAAAGTCCGTAGAGCGGGTCAAACTGGCTCTGAAATACAACAAATTCGCCGATTTTTAAGAGTATAAAAAAAACAAGCACACTGGTAAGAAAAATGCCAATTCCGCCCAAAAGTGGCATCTCTTTAGCGTGCGCCTTTAACGGCAGGCTTGGCGCGTCAAGTATGTGATACCGCCTGCTTATCGTGATGATCCCCCGAGTAATGACGAGAGCGAGAAGACAGGCAGAAATAAAGATAATGATATAGAGTATCATAGTTCGTTACGTTCTAAAAAACCCTGTAAAATGAGTACGGCGGCGGCGCTATGGTCATTTTTAGCTTTTGCGAAACGAGAAGCAATTTTTGTGGTATAGCGTTCATCTTCAAGGAAAACCTTCACTGTCGGATACGCACGCTTAAATTTTGTATAAAATTGTTGTACAAACATCGTTTGTTCAGTATAATTTCCCTTTAGATTATACGGCATACCAATAACTGCAGTTCCAATATGTTCATCGGCAATTATTTTGCTAAGCGTATGCCATAGTTTTGAATCATTTGGGATCGTGCCGAAGACTACTCCAACAGCGATGTTTTGACGAGCAATCGCGAGGCCAATTTTTTTTGCGCCGTAATCAACTCCGAGAATATTTTTTGCCATACATCATTGCATTATGTATCCAAAGTTAAAATTTTACACCCATTTTTGAGTACAGCAACCGTGTGTTCAAAGTGCGCAGATAAAGACGTATCGCGCGTAGAGATTGTCCATCCGTCAGCCTTTTGCGCGGTGCGAAAATTTTTTGCCGTAATCATCGGCTCAATGGCGATTGTCATCCCTGTTTTCAATTTTTGTCCGCTGTGGCTGTTCTGCGAAGGCTCTAAAAAGTTTGGCACTGATGGCGGTTCATGCACACGGTAGCCTACGCCATGGCCTACTAAATCCCGCACAACAGAGAACCCTTGGCTTTCAACGTAGGTTTGAATCGCCTTTGCAATTTGATTGATAAAATTTCCGTCTTTGACGCAACTTATGCCTATAGCAAGAGCGTATTTTGCGGTGTGTATTAATTTTTGGGCAATTGGAGAAATTTCCCCGACCCCTACGGTGATTGCGCTGTCAACACATACCTTTTTGCCGGTTTTAGAGGTATACCAAATGCCCAGATCAAGACTGATAATATCCCCTTGTTTGAGTATGGTTTCTTTTTTTGGTATGCCATGAACAATTTCTTCGTTGAGAGAAGTGCAGAGGCTCGCTGGAAAGGCGCAGATTTTGCCGGGATAGTTTTTAAAAGACGAAACCACGTTATGTTGCGCAATGAGCGTTTCGGCAGTATCGTTCAAATCTGCGGTAGAAACTCCAGGGAGGACGTTTTGTTTGATTTCCTCTAAAATACGGCATAAAATTTTTCCAGCCTGTGACATGGCTTCTCTATCTTGTTTATCTTTAATCATACATCATACATAGAAAGTCGTTAGCTAAAGATATTCTCTATTGCCTGCGCTACGTCATCAATTGGCGGGGTCCCATCAATATAATAGTGGATTCCCTGTTGTTTATAACGCTCAAGAATTGGTTTTGTTTCGTTTTGATAAATTTCAAGCCGCTTTGTGATGGCTGAAAGCGTATCGTCGTCGCGCTGGGAGAGCGTTTCAAAGTCAATATCGCAGATGTTGTCTTGTTGCGGCGGCTTGTAAAGAGTATGATACGCATGCCCCTGGGCGCACACAAGGCGGTTCGCGGTCCGCGTAACTGTTTCTTCTTCAGGAAGGTCAATTTCAATCACATGGGTAAGCGCCGTGATGCTATTCAGCGCATTCGCTTGAATAACATTACGAGGGTATCCGTCTAAAATAAACCCTGCCCCGTATTCCGGCAAAAGCAAACGAACTCTCACGATTTCGTTGGTGATATCGTCGGGAACAAGCTGTCCTTGGCTCGTGAAGGATGCAACAAGGTTTCCGAGTTCCGTATTTTTTGCTTTTTCTTCCCGGAAGATATTGCCGGGCGTAATGATGGGCAGAGCAAATTTCTTGCCAAGAATATGGGCTTGGGTGCCTTTGCCAGAACCCTGTGGCCCGATAAAGAGAATTTTATAGATAGGCATGGGACAAAAATGAGGAAGTATGATAAAATGATACTGAATTGCGGTGGGTTGGTCAAATAGCTTTGTGTGCGAAATTTTACAAATGATGTTGAGTCCTTTTAAAGCGGTGAGGAGGTATCCGTTTTATATGGACTCGGTAAAAAAATGAGCAAAATTTTAGTAGTTGAAGACGAACAAACACTTCTAAAGATGATTCAAATTACGTTTGAGGTTGCCGGATATGAAGTGTTGACTGCGTTAAACGGTAAGGAAGCCATTGAGAAATTAGGCGAAACGCCTGATTTAATTTTGCTTGATATTTTGATGCCCGGAGAGGACGGCATAGAAACATTGAAAAAAATTAAACAGAGGAACGACTCGCGGGAAATTCCGGTAATTATTCTTACTAATTTTAATGATCCGGAAAAAAGGAATGCGGCAAAATCCGCTGGAGCCATAGATTATTTAGTAAAGAGCGACCAAGACGTAGACCAAATATTAGAGAAGGTGAAGAGTCTTTTATTAGGAGGAGCGTAGCGGTTGTTTCAACATGGCATCGGCTACGCGTTTCCACGGTAATTGAGTATGACTGCAAAAGTGAAGAAAATATTACTGATTGAAGATGAACAGACCTTGCTTAAAATACTTGATTTTCAGATACGGAAGTGGGGCTATGATATACGAATCGCCATTGATCCCTCTGAAGCCGAACTCATTTTAGAATCAGAACCGGTTGATTTGATTATTTTAGACATTATTCTCCCGCAAATGGACGGGGTAGACTTTTTGCGCAAAGTGCGATCTTCAAAAAAACAATACCAGAATATCCCTGTTATTGTTTTTTCAAATTTAGACCCTTCATACAAAGAGGATGAGTTTCAAAGCTTAAACATCAGCAATTATATTGTCAAAGAGAGGGCAATGGGAACTGATGTTTTGAAAAATGCCATTTCAGCGGTTTTAACGTAACGCCTGCAGGCGTATAGAGCAGGAGTGCGCCTTGTGCTTACTGAAGTTTTCTATTAGTATTGGTTTTATTATGTTACGAACGCACACATGCGGACAATTGAGAAAGAACGATGAGGGGCTGGATGTTCAGCTATGCGGGTGGGTGCACGTGCGAAGAGACCACGGTGGCGTTATTTTTATTGATCTTCGTGACCGATACGGAATCACGCAAGTTACGTTTAATCCGCTGACGGCACAGCGCGCATGGGAGATTGCCGATACAGCGCGCCCGGAATATGTTTTGCTGGTAAAGGGAAAAGTTGTATTGCGCCCGGCAGAAATGATAAATAGGAAAATAGCAACCGGCGAGATTGAACTTTTCGTACGGGAAGTTACTGTGCTCAATACATCAAAAACACCTCCTTTTGAAGTTGCGGAAGGAGACGGCAAGGAAACCTTAGTGAATGAAGAAGTGCGCATGGAGTACCGGTACATAGACATGCGCAGGAAAAGAGTGCTTAAAAATTTTATTTTACGCCATAAAATTATTGCGTTTATTCGCCGCTACCTTGACGGAGTAAATTTTTTAGAGGTTGAAACGCCCATTCTTACGAAGAGCACCCCCGAGGGAGCGCGGGATTATCTTGTTCCCTCGCGGGTGCACCGCGGACAGTTTTACGCCCTGCCGCAGTCCCCACAACAATACAAACAGCTTCTCATGATTGGCGGAATTGACCGATATTTTCAGATTGCGCGGTGTTTCCGCGATGAGGACCAGCGTGGAGAGCGCCAGCCGGAATTCACCCAGCTTGATATTGAAATGTCCTTCATAGAGCAGAACGACATTTTGGCGCTGATTGAAGATTTGTTTACAAAGCTTGTTTTGGAATTTGCGCCTCATAAGAAGATAAAGTGTAAGCCGTGGCCGAGGCTTACGTATGATGCCGCAATGCAAAAATACGGCGTTGATAAGCCAGACCTTCGCTTTGAGTTAGAAATCGTGGATATCAGCGAGAACGCGAAGGAATGCGGATTTCAGGTTTTTTCTTCTGCCATCAAACAGGGAGGCGTGGTGCGCGCCATCACCGCGAAAGGCGCGGGAAGTTTTGCAAGAAGCGAAATTGACGAGCTTACGGAATTTGTAAAAAAATTTGGAGCGCAGGGTTTAGCCTACATTATAGTGCGTGAAGGCGGGGAGTTGCACTCGCCGATTATAAAATTTTTGGGGGTTGAGCGTGCTGAAGAAATTGTCAAAACGATGAACGCAGAATCGGGCGATATCATTTTTTTTGGCGCAGGCAATAAGTTTATTGTGCAGGAATCTTTAGGAAATCTTCGCGGTGAACTTGCAAAAAAGCTCAACATGGTTGATCACAACGATCTGGCATTTGCGTTTGTGGTTGATTTCCCGCTATTTGAAGAGGAAAAAAAGGGCGAGTTTTTTTCTCCCTCGCACCACATGTTTACCGCGCCAAAGCCCGAAGATATTCCCTTGCTTGACACTGCTCCACAGAATGCAAAATGCCTTCAGCATGACGTGGTGTTAAACGGCCATGAAGTTGCCGGCGGGAGCATCCGTATTCATGATCCAAATTTGCAGAGCAAAATTTTTAAACTCATTGGGTTTTCAAAAGAGCAAGAGAAGTATTTTGCGCACATGATTAAAGCCTTTAGCTACGGCGCGCCTCCTCATGGGGGGATCGCCTCCGGGCTTGATCGGCTTATCATGATTCTTGCGGACGAGGAAAATATCCGCGAGGTGATGTATTTCCCCAAAAACCAGAAGGCACAGGACGTGCTGATGGGCGCTCCTGCGGGAGTTACAACGTCTCAACTTGATGAGTTGGGGATACGGGTAGTAGAAAATTTGTAAAAGAGCAAAATAAGACTTTTAAACTAAGAAATCCCTTCACCGCAGGGGATTTTTAAATTTGACAACTTATCATAAACTTGTTATTTTTTTAAGTTCTTGTTTTATTTTTTTATATCTATGGACAAATTTTTTTTAGAGGACAATGTTGTGGGGCCTGAAAACGCGAGAGGGTCAGCATTAGATGCGGGTAAATTTTTTCAACCTCCGGCAGAGATTAGATTATACGAGACGGAGAGTATTGAATTTTTTGGAGAAGACTTGGCAAAAGATGTTGTAGGTTTTCTCAATTCTCTGAACCAAGAAATACACGTATATCAAGAAGGCGTCTTTGCTCAAATTCGGCCTATTTTGGAGGATTATTTATTCGAAACGCTTATTTTCTTGCTTGAGAGCAGTGAGCATGATGACGCATGCTTGGACGTGTTCAGCATAGAAGGGGAAACGATTTTTTCAAAGACAACGGATGCAGAAAGTTTTTTTAATGGGATGAAAGCAGAAATCAATGACATGCAGAGCATTTCAGCATTGGATACGCTTCTTGCTCGTTTTTCAGAAGAACGCCAAAGAAAGGTTGAGGCGCTCATTTCAGACCAGTTATCCCTTTTAACGCCAGATGCATTAGATCGGCATTTTATGCACATAGATGCACGCAAAAGCATTACAGAAAACGCTCTTGCGCTTTCTAAAAACCTTTTCAAGCATTGTCCGTCTGCCGATACTTTAGATCAAATGCAGGGGTTGATCAGCCCTCAACCCGAAAAACTTCACGGCATGCAGGCTGTTTTATTTGATCTGCTTGTCTGCGATTTTTCTTACAAGGTGAGCTATAAGTATGTTGTATCCGCTGGTTTTGACAGTCTTATCGATGAGCAGAAAAACATACCGGGCGCATATAGCGCTCATAGCGTACCCAAGCTTGTAAGGCTGTTTCTCAAAACGCATGATATTTCTAGGGCAAAATCTCGTACTTTGCAGAGTTACAATGAAGAGCTTTTTAGAAGAATACAGGGCGATAAAAAACCTATTGTGCCGATATGCCTCAAGAGTGGAGATACAGCAATTTCTCTCTATGATGTGGCATTTTTCGCGCCTGAAGGGAAACGGGATTCTCTTGCCAATCCGGGGAGTAAGTTTGTCATTGTCATGGTAGATTTCAGCAATGGAGAACAAAATCAGATACTCCCGTTTTTTGATCCGGAAGCAGGGAAATTTTCTTGTGAAACAATCATGAGCAACGGCTTTACCTGTAAAGTGAGCGGTTTGACAGGAGAAATTTCATTTGCTGATTCTCCTTTGTCATCCATGAAACAGCAGTTTGAGGATATTGGCAAGCCCCATTTATACGAACTTTTCCGTTTTGAAATACTCGCGGCTTTATATTCAGCACAATGCGGAGTGGCGGTAAATTATGAGAAATTGCGGGGAGATATCGCGCGAGATCTGTCGCCAGAGATTGCACTGCCGCGGCTTGAAAGGAGTGCTATGCACAGTGAAGACGATCTCTTCAACCCGGATATTTTCTATTCTTGTATTATTCCCAAAGATTTGCTTCCGACTGATTCGCAAGAGCGATTAGAAAAATTAAAAGCCAAAGCGAAAATCTATGCTCAAACTCATCAACCAAAAAAGAGAAAATTTCATAAAGAGCCGCCACCACCGCAGCAAGCGCCGTTGCCTAAACAAGAAGGATCCGTCAAAAAAGAAATAAAAACGAAGTATACAGGGGAAATTAAGGCTCGGATGTCAATAACGGAGATTATAGATCATTTAGAGACAATCGGCTTTAGCATAAATAAATATAGGCCTGACGGGAATCATCATCATTTTGATTTTATTTTCCCGGATGGGCACACACGACACGTTGCAGTTGTTATTCAGGGCGGCTTTCTGACGAAACAAGAATTCAAGTATCTCTTGCAGGAATTAAAGCTTAGCAGGGAGAAGAAGAAGAGGAAGAAGTCGCGTTGAAGTTCAAAGTTTTTGTGGTATAATTTTTGTATGTACCACTTCAAGCTGGAACAATTTGAAGGACCTTTGGATGTACTTCTTCAGCTTATTGAAGCGGAAAAACTTGATATTACGGCAATATCTCTTGCGAATGTTGCCGACGAATACGTTGCCTATGTAGAGAGCCGCCCTGATATTTCTCTTGATGAACTCGCGGATTTTTTAGTGGTCGCGGCGCGCCTGCTGATTCTGAAAGCGCGAACCCTTCTTCCTTATTTGGTTATTGAAGAAGAGGAAGACGCAGGGGGCCTTGCCTTGCAGTTAAAGATGTATCGCGAGTACGCTCGCGCGGCTCATGAGGTTGCGTTTGTACTTGCAAATGAGAGGAGGTCGTTTGCAAAAATTCCGGTAAAAATTGCGGCGCCTGCGCGGTTTAGCCCCGGATCCGAAGTAAGCGCGGCGCTTTTGCGCGAGATTGCGGAATCTCTTGCCGCCCGGTTCAATAGCGCAATTCTTCCTCTGCGAACGATCAAGCGGATTTTTAACATCAGAGAAAAAATTGTCCAGATAACCAATTTAATGAAAGGCTATGAGCAGGTATCGTTCCCGAATTTATTACTGGAAGTGCGGGATCGGTCTGAAATTATCGTGACATTTTTGGCAATACTGGAACTGATGAAATTGAATGAAATTGAACTTATGCAGGAAACAATTTTTGGCGAATTGGTCGCGGTGCGCGTGTAAATTGTACAATTTTATGTTAATGAAATCAAAAATTGAAACTCTGTTGTTTGTGTCCTCAAAGCCGCTCGCGGCGCAAAAGATTATGCAGCTTGCACAAGCAGATCGCGCAGTGGTTTCAGCGGCGCTGGCAGAGCTTATAGAGGAATATAACGGCAAAAGAGGTATTGCGATTTTAAAAAATAATGATGAATATCAGATGGTAAGCGCGCCTGAATATGCAGGGCTTGCGCAGTTATTTTATAAAGACGAACTCGCAGGAGAACTGACACGCCCATCACTTGAAACGCTTACTATTATTGCCTATCGCGGCCCTCTTACAAAACCAGAACTTGAAGAGATTCGCGGCGTGAATTGTAGTCTCATTTTGCGAAACTTGCTGATCCGCGGATTGGCCCAAAAGGAGGTAGACCGCGCACTTGGTCTTGAGGTATACTCAATTACTATGGATTTTCTTCAATGGCTCGGCGTTACATCTATAACAGAGCTTCCCGGCTATGCGCGTTTGAACCAGGATTTTCGGCGCGTTTCGCAGGAGAATGAAGTATTGAATTGAGGTACACTCTGCTTAACACTACTCTATGTTGCTTGATTTATTCATCAGCTTAATACTTGCGAGTGTTGCCATGGCTCCGAAAGGCTCGCAATCCGCGTACTCGGTTATTCAACAGTCCGTGAATGCCCCAGAGATTCCGAAAGTGCGGGTTTTTGCTCGCCTTCCCGAGCCCGAAGAAGAAAACGTCGTGCATATCAGCGCGGAACAAGGCGCGACAGCTCCGGTACAGCGTGCAAGGGTTCCGGTGAAGAATGATGAGCGCAATTTTGGCATCAAGCTTGAGTCGCGTGCGGCGGCGATAGTTGATTTTGCAACTGGTACGGTTTTGTTTTCGCATAATCCGTTTGAAAGCGTCCCCTTTGCGAGCCTCACGAAACTTGCAACCGCCTTGACGTTTCTGCACACGAACCCTGACTTTGGAAAAATCGTTACCATGCAGGAAAGCGATGAGAGGAACGGCGGAAAGGTGAATGTGTACCGGGGCGAGCGGTATACCGTGTCTGACTTGCTCCATATTGCTTTGATTAAATCTGATAATAATGCGGCAATGGCTCTGGTGCATGCAACCACGCTTACTGATGCTGAATTTGTGGAACAGATGAATGCCTTTGCGGGAGAGTTATATGTAAAAGGAACACGCTTTACAGATCCAACAGGGCTTGATATGAATAACATGTCAACTGCAATTTCCGCCGCGAAATTGTTTGCGGAGACGTTGAGAACGCCGCTTATAAGCGAGGTAATTTCAAAACCATCCTATACGTTTAGTCCGGAAAATTCATCAGTGCGCCGTACCATTACCTCAACAAATCAGATTTTAGGGCATACTCCTTATGGATTGAGCGTTGTTGCGGGAAAAACTGGTACGCTTGCGGGCAGGTATAACCTTGCAATTTCAGCAGAGAGCGACAACGGCGAGCGTATCATTGTTGTTATTTTGGGCGCTCCGACAGACGCAACGAGGTATAGCGAGGCGTTGAAGCTCGCGGCGTGGACATTTGAAAATTATACATGGAACTAAATTCCTTGCATATGCTTAAAAAAAATAAATTAATTATTGCAAATTGGAAAATGTATCTTGGGTATCAAGAGAGTATAGATGCGGCGCGCGCGCTTGTTGCGCATGAATTTGAAAACGTGCGCGTTGTGCTGTGCCCTTCATTTACCGCGCTTGCCGCGGTAGAAGGCGTGACGAGAACGAGCCGTATTGGTCTTGGCGCGCAAGATGCGTTTTTTGAAGACAGCGGGGCATACACCGGCGAAATTTCGCCTGCCCAGCTCCGCGAGATCGGAGTTTCGTATGTGATTGTCGGCCATTCAGAACGGCGCCAATATCAGGGGGAAACAGACGAGGTCATTCGTAAAAAACTCCGCAATGTTTTAGAGGAAGGTATGATACCGATTGTGTGCGTTGGAGAAACATTTGAACAGCGGCAAGAAAAGCAAAAAGACAGCGTGCTCATTCGTCAGATGCACCGCGCATTTGAGGGCATTGAGCTTGGTTCTGCAGAACAGGTTATTATTGCGTATGAGCCGGTGTGGGTGATTGGTTCCGGGCAAGCGGTTGACCCGCAAGAAGCGGAGCATACGAACGCTGTGTTAAAGCAGGTGATTGTGGATTTATATCCGAGCAAGATTTTGCAGAATTTCTCATTCATTTACGGCGGGAGCGTCAGCGCTCGGAGCGTGAAGTCCTTTTGTTCTTTGGACAATATTGATGGCGTGTTAGTTGGCGGGGCAAGCATTCGGAGGGACGATTTTATAAGTTTAATTCAAAACGCGTAGAAATTTTTCAAATTCCTACGCGTAATTTTGATATTAACCTCAATAGAAGAGGGTATAAGGATGTGCTGTATAATATTATTCCATTAATTATAATTGTCGTTTCTTTGGGAGGAATTTTATATATTTTATTTCGTAAACTGCCTGATGTGTCTAAGCTTGATGTCGATGATCTGCTTGAGGTGAAACAGGCGCGCGCGCGAAACTCATTGCTTGAAGACCGTCTTTTACGAAAGATCAAGGATTTGAAATTATTCAAGCAGAGTGGTAAAGTGAACCAGTTTTTTAGCCGCGTGGCTCAATACAGCAAATTGAGTAAGCGCCGTATACAGGAGCAGATTGAGGCGCGCATGCATGTGAAACAGATTAAATATCTGACGGAAAAGGGCGAAAACGGAACAGAGGAGGTGATAGGAGTTCTGCTTGCCGAGGCTGAAACCTTGAAACAACGCGAAGCTTTTGACGAGGCAGAAAAAAAATACCTCAATATCATCAAGCTTTCTCCGCGTAGCGTTGAGGCGTATCGGGGTTTAGGCGATGTGTATATGCGCGAGCGCGACTGGTCCGATACGGAAGCCACGTTAGAACATCTTCTTAAAATTGCCGCAACGGAAAAGAAGATTTTGGTTGAAGATTTTGCCGATCTTGCGGAGGTAAAGAAGAATCTTCAGAAAATGCCGGAGGCTTTGCACTATATTGAAAAGGCGCGAGAGATGGAACCGAATAACCCGAAATATTTAGACTTTCAGCTTGAGGCATGCCTTGCCTGTGAAAACATTGAAAAAGCAAAAGAAAGTTTGCGCAATCTGCGGGCGATTAATCCGGAAAATAAGAAGCTTCAAGAATACGGAGATAGAATAAAGAATGCATACCTTTCGTAAACATTCATGCCGTTGTAGCTCAGTTGGCAGAGCATCTCCATGGTAAGGAGAAGGTCACCGGTTCAAGTCCGGTCAACGGCTCCATGAGAACTATATGAAAAAAACCGCTTTGATTACAGGTATATTGGGCCAAGATGGTGCGTATCTTGCACAGTTTTTGTTAAGCAAGGAATACAAAATTTTTGGAATGATTCGCCGTCACCCATTCCAAAACTTTGTAAATACTGATTATCTGGGTGTTACCAAAGAAATAGAGTTCATTTCAGGGGACATGGCAGACGAGGCGTCTTTAATGAATATAGTACGGGCAGTGCGCCCGGATGAGGTATATAATTTGGCGGCGCAGTCGTTTGTGGAAGATTCATGGGAGCAAGCAAGACTGACGACTGAAGTGAACGCGCTCGGGGTGCTTTATCTCCTCAATGCAATAAAGTTTTTTCATCCAGTCGCAAAGTTTTATCAGGCGTCAACAAGTGAGATGTTTGGAAATAGTAGCGGAATGAACGCCACAAACGAGCACACTCCATTTTATCCGCGAAGCCCGTATGGAATTTCTAAGCTCTACGCGCACTGGATGACCATAAATTTCCGCGAAAGCTACGGCATGTTTTGCGCAAGTGGCATACTATTTAACCATGAATCTCCTCTTCGCGGCGAGGAATTTGTAACACGAAAAATTGCCAAAGGCGCGGCAGAAGTTAAGCATGGCTTGCAAAATGCCATCTCTCTTGGCAATCTTGAAAGCAAGCGGGATTGGGGCTTTGCCGGGGATTTTGTAGAAGCAATGTGGCTCATGTTACAGCAAGAGAAAGCAAAAGATTACGTTATTGCAACTGGCGAAACGCACTCGGTTGCGAATTTTCTTGAGAGCGCGTTTATGTATGTGGGCATTAAAGAGTGGCGGAATTACGTAACGGTTGATCCGCGTTTTATGCGCCCTGCAGAGGTGCATTACTTGCGGGGAGATGCATCGTATGCAAAACAGAAGCTGGGCTGGCAACCGAAAGTTGATTTTCAAGCGCTTGTAAAACTCATGGTTGACGCGGAGCTTGAACGCCTTGAACATGTTTAAGAAGGAAGCCTGAATCATTGCTGTTTCACTTGCTTTGTATTACAGTTTCGCGCCACCTTAGCTCAGTTGGTTAGAGCGGCTGTTTTGTAAACAGCAGGTCGTCGGTTCGAATCCGACAGGTGGCTCCAGCGACGAAGTGTTGATTACAGTTCCAGAAGAAGGGATTTTTATTGCGTTCAACTCTCTGCTCGACAAAGGCGACCATGTGATTTGTACTTGGCCGGGCTATCAGTCGCTTTACGAAATTGTGGAATCGCTTGGTTGTGATTTAGAGAAGTGGCAGCCATGTGAAAAAGATAACTGGGAATTTGACGTTAATTTTTTAGAAGCGAAAATCAAGCCGAATACAAAATTACGCCGTTTTAAAAAAAATCAGTCGGGGCAAAACAAATTCTTTCCTCCCACAAAATTGCTTTGCCCCATCCGCATTGGGTTTTAGCGGTTTCCCCACACTTCTGCTTTGCAGAAGCACCACGCAAGGCGTGGTGGTGCGTAGCGCGCGGGGAACGCTCTAGATACTTTCACGAATTTTTGATAAAGTAGGTTCGAGTGCAGTCACAAATATACTCCTGCGGGTATAGTATAATGGTCATTATTACAGCTTTCCAAGCTGAAGATACGGGTTCGATTCCCGTTACCCGCTCCAAGATATATGGGTCGGTACGCGAAGCGGCCAAACGCATCTGGCTGTAAACCAGACGGCTTTATGCCTTCGGGGGTTCGAATCCCTCCCGGCCCACCAAGAAACATAATGGTTCGCCCCGTCATGCGACGGGGCGCCCTATCGGATGATAGGGCGAATCCCTCCCGGCCCA
>Ga0075956_109_pt1 | contig 22027 bp, 17 predicted proteins | sample RifGroA2_FD_68050 | JGI IMG/M metagenome (GOLD analysis project Ga0075956, IMG submission 68050) | Parcubacteria bacterium GW2011_GWA2_44_12 | reverse complement strand
GGGCGCCCCGTCGTATGACGGGGCGAACCCCCGCGCCGAGAGATTCTCGACCTACAGGTTTAGCAAACCCGCCCCTTCAGCCTCTTGGGTACCTCTCCGCAATTCTGAAAACTATCTCAACTTTAGCATTTTCGTTTTTTTAGCACAAGCTACTTGCCATAGCGCTGATGCTATAAATAGTTAAGCGGATTTCGTTTGCCGCCATTTATCATAACTTCAAAATGCACATGAGGTCCGGTAGATCTGCCGGTAGACCCAACCATGGCAATGTTTTCTCCCTTGCTCACGTGCTCTCCAGCACTCACCAGAATGCCGCCGGTAACAATGTGCCCATAGAGTGTTTTCACGCCGCCTCCATGGTTAATAATAATCATGTTTCCGTATCCTCTGCCCCATCCGGCTCTCTCAACCACCCCATCTTCTGCGGCATAAATAGCACTGTTTCTTGGGCACGCAACATCTAACCCTGTATGCAAATACCCTTTAAAGTATTGCGTGATACGACGGCAGACCGCTGGCCAAAACATGGTATCTGCGGTTATTGAGGATCTCGCAATGACGGTTTGGATGGGGGAAAATACAGGGCGTGGTGGAGGTATGTAAGGTTTTTTGCCGCCCGGTATGAGAATGGTCATGCCAACCGCGAGGATGCGCGTGTCTTCATTGAAAGATTCAATATCTTGAATGGAAATGCTGTACTTTTTTGAAATTGACGAAAGTGTTTCATTTTTTTGTACGGTATGGAGAATTCCTGATATGGGAAGAACGGTAAGCTTGTCCCCGGGGCGTATAATGCTTCGCGAGGTTTTGTTGTTTGTCCAGAGAATTGTGTTGACGCTGATATCAAATTTTTCAGAGATTGCTGAAATGGTATCCCCCGGTTCTACGAGATAGGTAATGGTCGTTTTGCGGGGAACAGGCGTAGCCGCGGTTTCCTGAATTTGCGGAGTAATGAGGGCAATTCCTCCTTTTGTAAGCGCGGCTTCAGTGCCTTGATCTTCAGATTGCCATTCATGGGTGAGCGGAGGAGTAGAGAGAGATGTAAAGAGCTTGTCGTATTGAACTTTTTGCGTGGTTACTACCGCCACTTGGTCGACCCCCTCTTCTTGTATCAGGGTAACAAACTCTTCTTCAGGGTTGGTAAGACGAGCAAAGAGGCTGTGCTGCCAAAAATTTTCGTTGGTTCCAGCGCGCGTTACAATATTGTTTGCTGAAACACCGAGGATAATCATGCCCGCAACCGCGTGCCATGCGTACTTGTTTGTTCCAAGAAAGATGAGTTTGCTGACGCGATGCGCGCGGCGGGACCGGAAAAACTGCTGGTAATATTTTGAAATTTTAATAAATCTTTGATAAAGGGGAAGAATAATAAACCGTAAAAGCGGCTTTCCGAGCGTTTTGCCGTAAACAAAAAAGACATGTACAAAAATAACGTACACGACTTTATACAACACGCCGAGTGTTATAAAGACGATATGTATAGACCGTACTACCCACAGTGGAGGATCGTCGTCCGGTTCAGTCGGAATGGAGTCTTTTTTAGAAGCATAATGATCCATCTCCGTAAGTGTAGAGTTTTTGGTCTTTTTGCGCAAGACGCTAGAAAAAATTGGCGGAATATATTATAATATAAAGGAAATTTTGGCAAAATTATGGTGCAGAACACTCACATTTATACTGTTACAGAGTTTATACGCGCGCTTGATATCCAGTTATCAGGCAATACGTATGTTTTGCGGGGCGAGGTTTCGTCATTCAAAGTGAGCAAGAATAAGTGGATTTTTTTTGACTTAAAAGACCAAACGAGCAAGGTGAGCTGTTTTTGCGTTGTGTCTCAAATGAGAGGCATGGCGCTTGAAGATGGCATGGAAATACGTGCGCTTGGATCTCCTGGCGTATACGCCCCGCAAGGCAAGCTGACGTTTCGCGTGAAGGCTGTCGAGCTTGTCGGCGAGGGCGAATTACAGAGAGTATACGAGAACATCAAGGCAAAACTTTTTGCAGAGGGAATTTTTGATGAATCGCGTAAAAAGCCGATTCCTTTTTTGCCGCATATAATTGGGCTGATTACTTCAGAAGACGCGGCCGCATATTCTGATTTTTTGAAAATACTGAATAATCGCTGGGGTGGTGCTTTGGTGCTGTTTGCGCCATGCGGGGTGCAGGGAGTAGGCGCGGAGGCAGAGATAATTTCAGCGATTTCCTACTTCAACGAAAACCCTGCCAACAGAGTAGAAGTTATCATTCTCACGCGCGGAGGAGGGAGCATGGAGGATTTGCAGGCGTTTAATAGCGAAGCTTTAGCGCGCGCAATTTTTTCTTCGCGTATTCCGGTGGTTGTAGGCGTTGGGCACGAACGGGATGTAACCTTGGCAGATTTGGCGGCAGACAAGCGCGCGTCTACGCCGTCTCATGCCGCAGAATTGCTCTTTCCGGAGCGGGGAGAATTTTTAGAACGGGTGTATAATGAAGTGGGCGCGATGTCAGGAGAAATTGCGCGGATGATCTGCGTACAGAGAGAGGAAGCGCGCGGCGCATGTGACGGATTGTGTACAGCGGTTGCTCAAAAAATTGCTCGTTGCCAAGCTTTTATAGCTCCTTTGATGGTGCGGTATGCGAGCTTTCAAATTCGCCTTGAAAGTGAGCGAAAATCCTTGCATTCTTTGCAAAATATGCTAGATTCCAAAGTAGTGCAGTTGTTTTCAAAATATGCTTTTCAGATTGCTCGCATGGAAGGAGAGCTTGCTCACTTGAACCCACAGGCAGTGTTAAAGCGGGGGTATAGCGTAAGCGTTGAAGTTGCAACGGGGCGTATCGTTAGAAACGCGCGCACGCTTTCGCGCGGGTCCCTCTTACGGACGCTCTTTGCTCGCGGCGCGGCCGTTTCAGAAGTGAAACATGTTTCTTAATGCACGCTCATGCCACAACGAGTTTCTGCACAATTTAATTTCAAAAGCGCGTATGCAAAGCTCAAGAAGATTGTTGTGTATTTTGAGGAAAGCGAAGAAACATTTGACCTTGATGTTGCGATTTCAAAGTTTGAGGAAGGCCTCAAGATTGCGCAACAAATCAGAAGCGCGCTTGAAACCGCAGAGAACAGAGTAAAAAAAATAAAACTCGCTTATGATGAATAGAATTCCTTTAAATCTGGAAGATGCAAACAATCCCTATATTATCGCTTTTGATCCAAAGCCGTTTGTAAACGAGAGAGGAGAAAAGGCGCAGGGTTCTTCATTTTCAGTGTGGCATAACTCGAGACTCCCTCATGAATGGGAAGTACTGCGGGAAGAGCGCCAAACATATTTTGAGTACGACAAGATTGCGCGTGCGATTTTTAAGGATAATTTTGAAGAGTATATGAAGGCGGCGGACGACCCGTCGTATATGATGCAACGCATTAAGGAATATCAAAAAGATCGGCAGAGCGTACTACCCGTACTGGACATTTTTACTTTTGGAGACGGAAACAGCGTGCGCGAACTGAATGATGAGAGTTTTGATTCCGTTCCGGACGATGTTCACCCTTTAGAAGAATGGACTGGAGGTGATATTGACGTGCTTGAGGACATATACGATGTGATATATCAGGTGCTTGGCGGGTTTGAAAAAGGAACGGCCCCAAGGTTTAAAAAGGAGAGTGATCTTTGGCAAAAAGCCTATTTGTGGGCAAGCAGTACGTTAGGCATTATGCAGAATTTGTACTATGACAAGAACATTAAGGACAAAGATATTTTTCGCGTGAACGTAAATAGCTATTTGGTGATTGTGAAAATTGGCATTGGGTTGATACATCATGAAGTATGGCAGGGGGAAATGGTTCATGGTAAGACGCATTCGCCCCATAGCATGAGGCTATTTGAACTTGCGCGCGTGTATCTGCTCAAATGCATGGAGTCGCTTGAGTTGGTTCGGAAGAAAAATTTGGCTGATTCCGAAGTTATTCAAGCGCTTTCTTCGCTCGGGCAGATACTTCTCAAGGAGCTTACTAAAAAGATCAATGAGACTTCTTCCAAGTAAGTCTTGCGTTTTAAGAATTTTTCTATGCCTATCTATAACGTGCGCACGCTTGATGATATTGATGTTTCAGGGAAGCGTATTTTATATAGAGCGGCTTACGATATTGCGTTGATAGAGGACGGTGGCGTGTATAAAGCGGAAGACGACAGCAGAATCAGCGGCACGCTTCCAACGTTGCGGTATTTACTTGACAAGGGATGTGCAATTTCCATTGTATCGTGGCTGAATCGTCCGAACGGCGCGGTGGTTGAAAAGTACCGGCTCGGCCCAGTTGCAGATAAGCTCTCCGAGCTTTTAAAGGTACCCATTCAAAAGCTCAAAGACTGCGTTGGGTCCGAGGCAGAGCGGGTGACGAGGAGCTTAAAACCGCGCGAGGTGGTGATGCTTGAAAATACTCGTTTTCATGCTGAAGATCAGAAGGCGGATCAGGCATTTGCAAAAGAACTCGCAAAAGCCGGAGAGGTGGTGGTATACGATGCGTTTGCGCAGAGCCATCGCATTCATGCCTCAACGACCGGAATTTTGCAGGAGAGGAAATCGGTGGTTGGATTTTTAATGAAAAATGAGCTGGACGTTCTTACAAAAATTATTGAAAGCCCCATGAAGCCGTTTGTTGTTGTTGTGGGAGGCGCGAAAATTTCAGATAAGCTCGCGGCTTTAAAAAATGTTTTGCCGAAATGCGATATGATTTTGGTTGGAGGCGCGCTTGCCAACATGTTTTCAAAAGCCCGCGGATTTGATGTCGGCGGGTCTTTTTTAGAAGGCCGTTTTGTGGATCAGGCAAAAGAGAGTGAGCGGGATCCTCTTGAAAGCGCGAAAGAGGTGCTTGCGGCGGTTGGAGACAATAATGTGGTTTCGTATGAACTTGTTCCCGGTGCGTGGCCAAACGGCGAACAGTTAAAACTCTATAAAATGCAACTTCCATTTGATGCGGTTGTAGCGCGAAAAATTGAAGACGGGCGTTATGATGCAGACACATTGAAGCTTGTAAAAATTAACGGCAGGCGCGTTATTTGCGCCGAGGACGAGGCAATTTTAGATATTGGTCCCGTTACCCGCGCTGTATATGGGGAAATTATCAAGCACGCGCGCACGATATTCTGGAATGGGCCGATGGGGTTATTTGAAAACTTTGATTTTTGCCACGGGACACAGGAGATAGCAAAAATGATTGCGGCAAGCAATGGGTATTCCGTGATTGGCGGAGGCGACACAGAGCTTGTGGTTGATAAGTTTAACATGCACGGGCAGTTTGGCCATGTTTCAAGCGGCGGCGGAGCGAGCTTCTATCTTTTGGCGGGGAACGAGTTTCCTGTGATGAAGTATTTAGTTAAGTAAAATATATTTAATTTTAATAGTACGCGTTGAGGCTTTCCAAAACGGTTTCAATCAGTGCCGTCCATTTGTATTTGAGATATGCTCTAGTAAAGTAAATTGTTTATGGATAAAAATCTCGCGTTAGAATTTGTGCGCGTTACTGAAGGCGCGGCGATTGCCGCGGCTCGTTTTCACGGACGCGGAGATAAACACGCGGCTGACGGCGCCGCTGTTTCGGCAATGCGCGATCGTCTTTCTAGCATTGATTTTTCCGGCATCGTTGTAAGCGGTGAAGGAGAGAAAGATTCTGCGCCAATGCTGTATGTAGGGGAGAATCTTGGAACAGGGAAAGGATTTGAGGTTGATATCGCGGTTGACCCATTAGAATGCACCACGCATTTGTCTGAAGGAAGGCCAAATTCAATGTCGGTGATTGCACTCGGGAAGCGCGGCGGGCTTTTGGCAACCCCCGGAACATACATGGAACAGCTTGCCGTTGGCAAGGCCGCCGTAGGCAAAGTGGATATTACCGCGCCAATTAAAGATACGGTGAAAGCGGTTGCAGAGAGCATCGAAAAAGACGTAGAAGATATTGTTGTTGCGATTTTGCTTCGCGAGCGGAACCAGCGCTATATTGAGGAAGTGCGGCAGTGCGGGGCGCGTATTACGCTTTTTGACCATGGAACCGTTGCCCACGGCATCGCGCCTGCATTGGAGGACAACACTATTGATATGATGGTTTGTATCGGCGGCGCGCCGGAGGCAGTGCTTACCGCATGCGCGCTCAAATGTTTGGGCGGAGAGATGCAAGCACGTTTCCGTCCGCACACTGACAAAGTGAGGGAAGAGATGCGTGCGTTTGGCTATTCTGAAGAGCAGGTATTTAGGCTGGAAGATTTGGCAAAGGGAAAAGTAATGTTTGTGGCAACCGGCATTACCTACGGCCCTTTGCTACGCGGAGTGCATTTCTCGCCGGATCGTATTACCACGCATTCAGTGGTAATGCGCTCTTCTACCGGCACGGTCCGCTTTATAGAGGCGCATCATAGGCATTAGTTATTTATCATTTACTCTATGCATATTACCCCCGGAAAATTCAGAGGGCTTTCAATGATTGCAGATTATGAAGGCCGTTTTACCATGCTTGCGATTGATCAGCGCGGGTCAATGCAAAAAGCGCTTGCGCAGAGCCTTGGCGTGGAAAAAGACCGCGTAACGCACGAAGACATGGCGAAGATGAAAGCGGCAATTACACAAGTTTTAGCGCCCTATGCATCCGGCGTTTTGATGGATCCGGTGTATGGTTTTTCGCAGAGCGTTGTTCACGTTCCAAAATTCGCAGGGATTTTACTTGCGCAGGAAGAATCAGGATACGAGCAGGTAGGTACTGAACGGCGTTCAACGCTTGTGAAGGGATGGTCAGTTGCAAAAACGAGACAATGCGGCGCGGACGCGGCAAAGATTGTCATTTATTATAATCCTGATTGTTCAGAAGAAACGCTTCGTTATCAGCACGATTTTGTGCGGCGGATGGGAGAAGAATGTGAAAAACACGATATGGCATTTGTATTTGAGCCGGTCAGTTACCCTACAGACGGAGGCGATGCGGATCGGGCTGAATATGCGTCAGCAAAGCCTGGCATTGTGCGAAGAACGGTTGAGGAATTTTCAAAGCCTGAATATAAAGTAGATCTTTTAAAGCTTGAATTTCCAGCGGATTTAAAATATACAAATGAGTATGCAAAAGCTGTGTTTGACGAAAAGGAGAGAACGCCGGTATATACCCTTGCAGACGTAAAAGAGTTTTTAAGGGCAGTTGATCGTGCGGCAACGCACCCGTGGGTTATTTTAAGCGCCGGCGTGGATATAAGAGAATTTGTTGAGCAAGTGAAATTGGCGGTTTTTGCCGGCGCGTCCGGATTTTTATGCGGCCGCGCTATTTGGAAAAAAGCGCTTGGGTTATATCCTGATATGGATGCTGTTTTTTCTTTCTTGCGTAGCGAAGGGGCACAGAATTTTAAAAATGCGAATGCGGAGGTTTTGAGTAAAGCGCTTCCGTGGTTTGATCACAAAAAATTTGGAGGCCGTGAAAAGATTGAAATTTTAGGGCAGGGCGAGAGCTGGTACAAGCAAATTTAGGATCTGCATGATCGTAGCATGTTCTTCTCTCGTTACTTTAAAATGAGCGCTATGAGGTTGGCGAAGAGAGCGCCAATGATTATAGAAAAACCTATGATTGCAATCATGTATCGCATAGATATTTATTTTTTTAAGTATATGTTTGTTTAATTTTATATCTTTACGCATATTATAGCAATTTTTTACGCCACTCTGTCAAAAGCGCGGCGTTTTTATTATCAGATTGTATCAGTGAGCAGTTACAGACGCCACTATTGACAATTTAGCAAATCTTTGTTATGATTTATTGTTTTACGAAATTATATTCTTGACTTTCTTTCAAAATGGCGTTACTGTAGAGTGCTTTCCTAAAGAACATAAATTTTATTTTATAGATTTCATAATAATAATTTTACGCACCTCTTGATTTGCATCAAGCGAATGGGAGGGGCACGATGATAACAGTATGTTTATACAAGCTATTTTAAAGCCTTTAAAGAAAAAAAGCGTGATTGCCGTAGCGGTTGCGCTTGCGGTACTTATCGGCGCTGTTGGTTTGGCAAAAAACGCGCGAAGCGTGGCGCGCTCTTATGAGAGCCTTGATTATATTCAAATTGGCTCGCGGCAAATTGTCGCGGCGCCTAATTATGAAGGCGTAGAGTTTTTGGAAATTACGTCAAAAGATCAATTTAAAAAGGTGAGCGAGGTTCGCCCTGGTAATGATAGCGGACCAAGAAGCGTTTTTTTAAGACGTGAGGGCGATACATTTTTTGCATATTCTGTTTCAAGCGAAACAATTGAGAAATATGACATCAGCAAGGTTGACTGGCCAAGCATGGAACTGAAAAAACCGTCTCCAGCCCGCACCAATTTTTTTGTGAGCGGATATGAAAACGGTACCGCCATTGTTGTTGCGGGGTTAAATGGCATTGCTGAACTAGACGGACAGAGCCTTGGAAAAATTCGTGATTTATACACACTGCCCGCGTACGGAGTTTCGGTGTCCCCAAATGGCGAGATACTTGCCGTTGGAACCGGCACCGCGATTCTTTTTGATAAAAACGGCAGACAAACAAACCAGTATCCGATTTCGGGCATACTGCCGCGAATGAGAAAGCCCTACATTGACGAATTTTCACACACATTTGTGGCGGCGGATGCTTCTGTTATAGGCATTGATGGACAAACATCCTTTATGCTTGAATCTAAAAACGGCTATTTTGTTGACGGAATTTCTCAAGATGAATTTGTGTATGCGGTAGATGGAGTAGGTATTCGCAAATTTGATAAAAAACTCAACCAGATTGCTGTCTTAGAGATTAACAAAAAAGACGGAACCGTGCGCGGCTTGAAAGTTATCCGAACGCCAAATGGCATACGCGTGATTGTTGCCGCTTCTGATCGGATTTATTTAATGGATCCGGCGCTCAATGTGCTTGCGGTGTATACGTATCAAGAAGCGCCAAACTATAGAATCTCGGCGTCTTCAGTTTCAATCGCGTCAGCGTCTCTTTCTGGAAATCCGCTTTATGTGCAGGTCAATAAATACAGCCCGATAGCAAAAAAAGATTTATTGAATGTGCAGGCTGGCGGATTCTGGTCTGGCGAGCCGGTGTATGTAGAAGTTGGGCCATACCTTTCAGCTATACCCGTGCGAAATGTTTTTATCGGTGGTGATTTGGGTCCGTCAAATGAGGCAGTCGCGCCGGATTATCGGAATCAAGTAGTCACCGCCAATGCAGATGTGAACGGGAATGTTGTGGCGAGCAATATCTTAACGCCCGAAGCAAGGGATGCAAAAAGCACAGAAGATTATCCAAAAAGCATGTTTGTGCGCGTCATCGGCAAAAACTCAAACCGAAATACTTCAATTACCATAAACGTGCAGGCGCCTGAAGATTTGCAAGTGCAGGAAGAAGAGAATAAGTGGGTGTCTCCGGAGCCTGTAAAAGAGAGTAAAATTGTAACTGTGCGCACAACGACCAAAATTGATAAAGGCAACGGCGTTATAGAAGAGCAGGTAACTGAAGATCAAAATGTTGTTGAAGAGAAATTCACCGTAATTGTGTCGTTTGGAAACGGCGCGTTTACTCCGCAGTATCTTTCAATCAAAAAAGGCGTAACCGTCCGCTTTAAGAACGATTCTACTCTTTCTGAACTGATGCTCAAGTCCATTGTTGTCCCGCAGGGCGGGCAGGCAATAAGCGCTTTGATTCTTCCGGGCGGAACGTATGAGCAGAAGTTCACCGTTTCCGGCGCGTATGATTACTCCAACGTGAACCAGTCTGTGTTAGGCTTCATTAGAGTGGAGGAGGAGAGCGTGAAGTAAAGGAAAAAACACAATGTTTGCGTTTATTTTTCACCAAACTAAAAGAGCCCTCGCATCAAGCGGGGGCTCTTTCTTATTCAATGATTGATTTTGATTCATTTCATTACCCTTTTACCTTTTTCACCACCGCCTCAAAGGCAAAGTGATGATGCGTGGCAAGCTCAACGAGCATCTTGCGGTTGAGCTTGATTTCGGCCTTTTTAAGAAGCCCCATGAAGGTGGAGTACGAGAACCCATAAGGCTTTACCGCGGCGCTGATATTGATGTGCTGTACGCGCTTAATCACGCGTTTTTTTACTTTTCTGTCCCGATACGCATGGGCGCCTGCTTTGGTAACTGCTGTTTTTGCAAGCTTAATTTTATTCTTTCTCCCCCAACGAAAGCCTTTTGCGTCTTTGAGAATATTCGTCCTGCGTTTATTATGCTGTACTCCTCGCTTTACTCGCGACATAGAAATGAAGATAGTTCCGCCCGCCGCACTCGAGGCGGAAACCCCCTACAATGCAGGGGTTTTAATGATAAGGAACGAGTTGTTTAATTGATTTATACAGTGCTGTTTCGGGCACGATTTCCTTGTTGACGCGCTTATTTTTAGTTTTTTTCCCTTTCTCTCTTGAATTAAAATGATCTTGCCCTGATTGTTTTTTCATTATCTTTGATGATTTTTTAATTCGCACTCTTTTTGCAATAAATTTTTTGGTCTTCAATTTTGACATTGGTTATATGGTTACGTTGTATGAGTGGTTGGTGATGTGGCACTGTTTTCACTTGTCTGTTTTTGGCTTGGCCTCATCAGGAGATGCAGTTTTCTTCCGGTTCGTTTTGGACCTTCTTCTATTGTGGCTATATGGGCAACACTTTCTGCAAACATCTTCAAGCGTTCAAGTGCCCGCGCCGCGTGCTGATGTTCTCTGCCGGAAAGCGCCATTTCAACTTTGACTCGATGCCCTTCTTCTAAAAATTTGAGGGCATTTTTTTTGCGCAAATCCATGTCGTGCTCTGCCATGCCAAAGGTAATCCGTATGCCCTTTACTAATGTCTTTTTCAGCTTTGCTTTTTGCTTTCTTTTGAGCTTTTCCTGCTCATACTTAATTTGCCCAAAATCCTGAATTTTGCACACAGGAGGATTCGCCAAAGGCGAAACTTCAACTAAATCTAATCCTTTTTCTTGAGCAATGGCGAGCGCCTCCTGAATAGTTACTATTCCAAGAATTTCACCGTTCTCGTCAATGAGCCGTATGTTTGGCGCAGTGATGAACTTGTTGATTTTGTATTTTGGCGCTGATCGTTTATTGCTTTTGTAATAACCGGACTTTCTAATGTGAATTGATTGACGCCGCTTTTAACCAATAAATGCCTTAAAAGCAGGCCTCGTGAGCGTATTTAAAATTGGTGGAGATGAGGGGTATTGCACCCCTGTCTGCCCTAGGTTTTGATAAACGGTCTACAAACTTGTCTGCGGCTTTTTGTTTAGGCGAGAAATCATAAGCCAGAGCGCAATATTTCTTGCCGAGTTAACAAAAGAGGTTTCGGGCAGTGACGGTTAACGCGAGAAAGCCCTACGCTCCATGAGTTTGGCACCCGAGCGAGGCTATGGAGCATGACCTCGCTGGATGGCTCCCGCGTATAATTACGCAAAAGCAGGTGCGAGTGCAGGCAGTTTCACTGCGTTTATAAGCGCGGCTACTCGTGTCTTAATCGCATTGGCTAAGTTGCCGTTTGTGTTGCCTTTAAGGTTTTTATGTGGGACGTAAAAGGCATTGCCCCAATTTGCACGTTCATCAACTTCTAGGACGTCAAATATGAACATCCCCATGAAAAAAGGCCCAAAGCCATAATGTCAAATGCGTAGTATAGTATAGGGAAGGAGTGCCTGAAAGTCAAGGATTTTTTGGTACTGGCAGAAGATTCTGCTTCCGGTTATCTCATTCTCATTTTTTGGCGAATTTGGCTGTCAATCTCTCTTTTTTTGATTGTTTCGCGTTTGTCGTATTTCTTTTTGCCCCGCACAAGCGCTATAACAGCTTTTACAAAATTTCGCTGTACGTATATTTTAAGGGGAATAATACTTGTTCCAGCAGTTAACGCAAGCTCAAAAAGTTTGCGTAACTCCTTTTTTTTTAGCAAAAGCTTTCGTTCTCTCGTGGCGCTATACTGGAGAAGATTTGCAGGTTTATAAGGTGCGATATACGTTTCTTTTAGCCAAATTTGTCCATATTTATCAAATTTCGCGTAGCTCCCCCGTAAGTTAATATGCCCTAATTTGCATGATTTTACTTCATGCCCTTCCAGCACCAAACCAGCCTCAAAGGTATCAAGGATTTCATATTCAAGCCGCGCGGTTTTATTGATTGCGAGGTTGTTGAAGTTTGTCGCTAGTTTTTTTTTCCGGTTTGCCATGTTTGCAGTATAGGCACAATTCATATATAGTACAATAAATAGGCTTATTTGGGTTATTATTTACTATGCCATATGGATAGATGATGACAGATGATTTATTCCTATGGTTTATGTGGTTTATGAAAAAATGCACAAAATGCAAAATCCCATTGGATGGAATTATGTATAAAATTTCAAGCGCGCTCTTTGGCATACGTCCATCAGAGAAGAAAGAAGGAGTATGCAATAAGTGTGAATGTAAAGAAGACAAGACAGATGTATAAAATAACAAAAGAGCAAAAGATTTTTTGATTATCAATGACCCAAACCAGCTTTCCTAAAACCGAAGAACAAATTCTCGCATCTTGGCAGGAAAGAAAGATTTTTGAAAAGACTCTTAAAAAACCTTCATCAAAAGGCGATTTTGTGTTTTACGATGGGCCGCCGTTTGCAACAGGCTTGCCGCATTACGGGCATATTATCGCAGGCACTATTAAAGACGTGATCCCGCGCTATAAAACAATGCAGGGGTTTAGGGTGCAGAGGCGCTGGGGATGGGACTGCCACGGACTCCCCATAGAAAATTTAATAGAAAAAGAAAAAGGCTTTGAAACGAAAAAAGATATAGAGGAGGATATCGAGGGGTTTAATTCTGCATGCCGCAAGTCGGTTTTGCGGTATCGCGATGAGTGGAAAAAATCAGTGGCGCGAACCGGGCGTTGGGTAGATATGGAGCGGGATTATAAAACAATGGATAACCGCTATATTGAGGCTATTTGGTGGATTTTTAAAGAACTCTACAAAGATGGGTTGGTGTATGAGGGGTATAAATCAATGCACCTTTGCCCGCGCTGTGAAACAACGCTTTCAAATTTTGAGGTAACGCTTGGGTATAAAGAAGTAAAAGATTTGGCGGTAACGGTGAAGTTTAAAATTACTAATTACGAATTACTAATTACGAATATACCCAAAGGCGCTTCGGTATATATGCTTGCGTGGACAACTACGCCGTGGACACTGCCGGGAAATATCGCTCTTGCGGTTGGGGAGGATATTATTTACAGCATCGTTAAAATTGAAGACGCATATTATCTTGCGGCAAAGGGACGATTAGAAGAAGTATTAAACGGCAAGGAATATACTTTAATCGGCGAACTTAATGGCAAAGATATTGTGGGGCTTGCATACGAGTCGTTGTTTCAGGAATCTGTTTTGCAGATAAAAGACGATCCAAATTTTAAAAACGCCTTCAAAGTGTACGCGGCGGATTTTGTAAATACCGATGAAGGGACAGGTATTGCGCATGAGGCGCCGGCGTTTGGCGAAGACGATTATCAATTATCATTGAAAGAGCATCTGCCGTTTTTACAGCATGTAAATTACGACGGCACGTTTAAGGATTATGTATCTTTTGCGCCGGGGAAGAAAGTAAAATCAAAAGAAGACCCAAATGGCGCTGATGTTGAGGTTATCAAATATCTTGCAGAGCATAATTTGCTTTTCAAAAAAGAAAAATATAGCCACTCGTATCCGCATTGCTGGCGGTGCGACACGCCGCTTTTAAACTATGCCTCAAGCTCGTGGTTTGTGAAAGTAACGGCGTTAAAAGAGCGTCTGCTTGAGGCAAACGAGAAGGTGAATTGGATTCCTGAACATATCAAAGACGGACGGTTCGGCAAATGGCTTGAGAACGCCCGGGATTGGGCAATATCCCGTTCGCGGTATTGGGGAGCGCCTTTGCCTGTTTGGCGATGTAAAAACTCGGAGTGCGGAGAAATCGCGGTTGTCGGGAGCATTGCGGAACTTTATGAACGAACGGATAAAAATAATAAATCATCTGAAAATTTAGAGGATTTGCATCGTCCATACATTGATGCGGTACTGTTTCCGTGCAAAAAATGCGGCGGGCACATGCAACGTGTTGAATATGTGTTTGACTGTTGGTTTGAGTCTGGCGCGATGCCGTATGCGAGCGAGCTAGTTTTTTCTGATTATAAAATTACGAATGAAACCACGAAAGAAGAGTTAAGAAAGCATATCGCCTTTCCGTCGGACTTTATCGCCGAAGGAACCGATCAAACGCGCGGCTGGTTTTACACGCTCATGGTTTTAGGAGTTGCGCTCTACAATGAATCGCCGTTTAAAAATGTTATTGTGAATGGCATTATTTTGGCGGAAGATGGGCAGAAAATGTCCAAACGCCTTAAAAATTATCCGGATCCGCAAGTGATTATGGATAAATACGGCGCGGACGCAATGCGGTTTTATTTGATGTCCAGTCCTGCAGTTCGCGCGGACTCGCTGAATTTCAGCGAAAAAGGAGTTGATGAGGTGTATAAAAAAGTAATTTTGTTGACGCTGAATGTGGTGAATTTTTGGAAGATGTACGCTGATGAATTACGAATTACCAATTATAAATTACCAATTACAAATACACATATTTTAGATCAATGGATTATGGCGAGACTGCATCAGCTTATAGAAGCGGTTACAAAAGCCCTTGATGATTATGAAATAGACAAAGCATGCCGCCCTATTGTGGATTTTATAGATGATTTATCAACGTGGTATGTGAGGAGAAGTAGAGATCGATTTAAACAAGAAGGCGAGGATAAAAAAGCGGCAATTGAAACACTGGGGTTTGTTTTGCGAGAGTTTTCTAAAATGCTTGCGCCGGTAATGCCATTTTTGGCCGAGTATGTATATAAAGAGGTTGGTGGAGGAAAAGAGTCCGTGCATTTAGAGAAATGGCCGAGTATTGAGCATCAAGAATCAAGCATCAAGAATCAAGAAGATAATCTAGATGCGATGCGGTTAGTACGGAAAATTTGTGAAACCGGGCATCGTTTTCGTGCCTTATCAAATGTTAAAGTACGACAGCCGCTTGGGATAATAGAATTTGAATATGTAGTTCCTCCAACACTAACTGGGGTATGGGGCGGTAAAGACAGTGAATATATAGCTTTAATTCAGAATGAGCTTAATGTAAAAGAAGTGAAATTTGTGCAAGAACTTTCAGTAGGGAAAGGGTGGGTGCAAGAGGAAGACGTAGCCATCTATACGGTTATTGATGATAGTCTACAAGACGAAGGTATCCTTCGCGAACTAACGCGCCAAATCAATAATCTCCGCAAAAAAAGAGGATTAAGCATTCAAGACATAGTAGGCATTACTTATGAGACATCGTCTTTAAAGATTATTGAAATCATAGAAAAGTTTGACGCTGAACTCAAAAAGAGCGTGCTTGCAAAGTCTATTCAAAAGGGAAGTACGCAAGAAGGCGACGAGGCAGACATTAACGGTGAAACGCTGAAGATTCGTTTTGTAAAATAATTTTTTAAAACTATGTCCCAACTTATTTTTGACATTGAAACAATTGGGGAAGATTTTGACGCGCTGGATAAAACAACGCAAGAAAATTTATCTCACTGGATTGATGATCAGTCTTTTGATGAGGATCAAAAAGCCAGGGAAATGGAGTTTCTAAAAAGCGGCATGGGGTTTTCGCCTTTAACCGGCGAAATTGTCGTGATAGGCATGTTGGATTATGAAAAACAAAAAGGGGCGATATATTTTCAGGCTCCAAATGTTGATATAGAGGATTTTGAAGAAGACGGATTCAAATTTAGAGCGATGAGCGAAATGGAGATGCTCGCGAAATTTTGGGAAGGAGCAAGGCAGTATAAACAATTTGTAAGTTTTAACGGCCGCGCGTTTGACGCTCCTTTTTTGCTTGTCCGATCCGCAATTCATAAAATAAAGCCCACCGTGAACCTCATGCCAAACCGATACCTCCAAAATTCTTCGCATATTGATCTTTTTGATCAATTAACTTTTTACGGCGCGGTGCGCAAAAAGGGCAGTCTGCATTTGTGGAGCAGGGCATTTGGCATTCAAAGCCCCAAAGCCGGAGGCGTCAGCGGAGACGAAGTGACACCGATGTTTAAGGCAGGGAAATTTCTTGATATTGCGCATTACAATAGGGGCGATCTCCGCGCAACGCGCGATCTGTATGAGTATTGGAAGGAGTATATAAATTTTTCTACGTTCTAATTTTTTCTCGTTGGTTCAACTTATTTAGTCAAAACTAAAAATACAACATATCCTCCATATGCAGTAACCATACATACACCTTGCCATCTTTCTATAACTGTTTTTTTGCCTATAAACATCACTAAAAATAACACAATGCTTGAGAATATTGTCATCGCTATATCTCCGTTGGAACTGGTATTAAAGGGCAAAGGACGAACAACGGCACTTGCGCCAAGAATCCAAAATATGTTGAGAATATTTGACCCGACCACATTTCCAATCGCAATGTCTGATTGTTTTTTGTAGGTAGCTATGGCTGAAGTAGCTAATTCAGGCAACGACGTACCAATAGCGACAATTGTTAGACCAATCAACGATTGACTAATATTGAAAAATTCGGCGATTTGAACAGCACCATCAACAATCCATTTTCCACCAATCACCAAACCCGCAAGACCAAGAATAATAAATATTACTGCTTTAGAATAACTAAATACTTTTATTTCTTCTTCGACGATATCCTTATCTGATTTTGTAATCCCGAAAGTGTAGTAAAGAAAAATAATAAAAAAAGACAGAAGAATAAAACCATCTATTCTGGTGATACCGGAAAAGCCCGCTCCATCAATAATCATGTCATTAGCCATAATGCCCAATACAATGGTAGCCAAAAGGCCCAGTGGAATTTCTTTTAAGACGGTATTTTTCTTTGCAGTTATTGGGTAAATAATGGCTGATATTCCAAGAATCAATAATATATTTGCGATGTTGCTACCCAAGATATTGCCGATGGCAATTTCGCTGTTTCCTTGGGCGCTCGCAAAGATATTAACAATAAATTCCGGTGCGGAAGTGCCAAAGGCCACTATAGTTAAGCCAATTACAATACTGGAAATTTTCAATTTTTTTGCGATTGAGGCCGAGCCATTGACTAAAAGATCCGCTCCTTTGATGAGAAGAAAAAATCCGATGATAAATAGTACGTATGTAATCATATTTTTAAAATCTCTTGTTGCAAATATTTTTATATAAATCAATCATTTTATTTGTCATAATATCCGCTTGAAATTGTTGCGATGTTTCTTTCGCATTTTTTGACATTTTTTGTCTTAAATCAGTGTCTTTAAGTAAGATAGAAATTTTTTCTTTCGCTTCATAAATACTATCAACAAGGAAACCATTTTCACCATTACGAATTATTTCCGGTGCAACACCAACAGTAAAACTAATTGGAATTAAACCCTGTGACATTCCCTCAATCAAACTTAAGGAGAACCCTTCATATCTTGATGTTATCAGCATAATACTCCCAGCATAATTAGCTAATTTGCTCGGAATGTCTTTTTTAGTTACATTTGATTCTACTTGATGATTTGTAATATTATTTTTCATCCATGAAATCAATTTTTTATTGCGAGACATGACAATAGATATTTTTTCTACATCAGGAAAATTTTGATATAAATAAATTAATCGATCTACGCCCTTAAGCTTTAATGTAAATGGATCTTCACCAATTCTACCCAAAAATATAATTGCTGGATTTAATGAAAAGTTTGAGTTTTTCGCATTAAACCAATAATTTTCAATCGCATTATAAATAATTTGAATTTTATTTGGTTCAATCCCATTTTCAATAAGATTCTTTTTTACAATTTTGGATGTGGCGATGATAAAATCTGCTTTTTCGGCAGCATAATGCTCAATTGTTACGATATCATTGAGCGGGCGACGGGTTTTTATATTAACCGCAGAAATTACCCCTGCCCATTTGAGTGTATAAAGAATATCTGCACATTCGTTTTCTATATGATTAGTTTGATGTACTGCTTTTAAGAATCCAATGGTAGTTGAACCAAAGTGCGATATGACTGGCTTTGAAAAACGCATAAAAGCAATTGGTGTATATGTTGTGCCCTGAATAATATCGCATTTCAATATTTCATCACGTTTTTCTAGTAATGAATAAAAAAATAGGATATTATTAACTCCCTTAAAGTGTATAGGAGTATCTGTTAATAAAAAATGCGGATAAAAATTTTTTACAGTAACATTATGCTGTTTTAGTTCAGAAACAATAAAATCATTGATATAATCTGCGCCAGTGCCGATTTTTTTGTTGTTATAAATGTAAGCAATTTGCATGTTTTTCCGAGTTTGGTTACGAATACCACTAATTACCTAAATTTTTTTGTTTTGGGCGAAGGGCAGATGGGAATTAAAGGGGTGAATTGCCCCGACCGAAAACTTTTTATTCTTCTTTTGGTTTATATAGTTCTAAAATATCTCTAATAAGCATATAAGTATACATCACGTAGCTTTCTGCTTCTTTTTGCTCAACTTTAGCATGTGATCCTTTCGTCGTTGATTTGTAAATAGAATCAATTCTATCTCCAATAAATTCTAAATTGCTACCAATAACTTTTGTGAAAGAATTGCTATTTAAATTAAGTTTAATAAATTGCTTTAATCTAGCAATATAGTTTTCGTTTGAAAGTTTTATCGTTTTGCTACTTCCAATATCGATTTTTTTATCGGCGGCTGGATATAAAAAGTCTGCTACATCTTTTAATATTCTTCTACAAGAATGAACTGCATTTGCCCAATCCTCTGGCTTTTCTGATTGCAGATTATTATCTACAGATACAAATTTTTCAAACGCCGTTGGCAGTAAATCAGACAAAGCTTTATCTACAATAAGTTTCCTTTTTCCAAATATGTCTTCTGCTATATTTTTAAATCTCGTCTCATAATAAACACCGAGCACATAATTATAATAACCTGATTTCAATTGGTCTAGTTTTTTTGATTTCTCAGTAATAATTTGCCTTAATCCAGCTCTCTCTATGCCGTTTCCAATTGGCGACCACACGCATTGAGTTGGGTTTGCCGAAGAAACTGAAACATCTCTGTCAAAAGCGACCTTCATCTGCTCTTTTGCGGCTTCTAACTCATTTTCTAATTCCGCAACAGTTTGAGGAAATAAATATTCCTTTATAATTCCTGTTTTATCTTTTTGGCGAAAAGTTCTATTTGCATATCTTGCAAGTTGAAAAGCCTTAGCCAATACAAAACTTTGATCGTCAGTAGGATATCCTGTCAATTCATATTTAAATAAATCCATTGCAGGTTGATTTCCCGTAATACGTGCCAGTCTCGCACAACGCAAAACAATATTACTGAGCGATATCTCTTGCAACTCTATATTTTTTAGAATTTCTTCTGCAAGAAGTAAAATTTCTTCGGATTTATCCATAGAAGTTATTTTTTTACAATAAACAGGGCATCCGAAATGGATGTGTACTTTTTGTCTTTCCAGTCAAAATGAATTTTTAAGTCATCGGTGATTTTGAATTTATCAAGATAAGTGCCAATACTTTCTTTCAAAAAATCTAGATTCCTTTTTAGCTTCCAGCTTTCTTCAAGGTTATTCTTCTCTATCAACACTAAGAATAAACGATTGGCGGAATCAAACCGTCTTTCTCCTTGTTCTTCATAAAGCCATTTAATAAGTTCTTTTTTGTTTTTCATGGCTTCTTCTATAATCTCCCACCTTATTTTATGAAATTCAGATATAGCTTTTTTGACTGGTTCAAGGTGACTTTCTGATAGCCTGGTTAATAATTCGGAAAGTAAAAATTTATTTTTTTGTGTTGAATCAAATTTGATTTTGTTTGCTTTGGCAATTTGTTTAAGTTCGGTAAGTTCTGGCTTTAGGCCTTTTTCTTTTCGTTTTAATGCCATAAAACCATCAGGAAAATAAGTTACTTTAAGATCAAAAGGTATCTGATCAACAAAAAAATCAACTTTTTTGATCAAGCCAATTGTTGGCAATACTCTTTTATGTTCTTTAAAAATGTCTTCAATCAAAATCGAAGTCCAGTGGTTAAACCAAGAACACAAAACATAGCCTTTTAGACTTTCATGTATTTCGTTATCGATTTCGTCCATTAAAACATCATAATTTTTGATTTTTTTGATGTAGTTATCGACGATTGTTCTTTCAAGATTGTTTTGATAAAGACCACCCCAATCAAAGATTTTTAACTTATACAATTCAGATATAAGTTTGTCTTCATAGCTTTTGCGCTCCTTTCTTTCGTTTTGAAATTTATCATTGATGAATTTATCAATCGTTTTTTCTGTTTTGATGTTATCAACAATTTGTTCAATTAAATCGTTCGTACCTTGGCTTGGGTCAAATCCGATTTTATCAGCAAATTCAATAAGCAATACTTTTCTGGTAATTGAGCGAATTTTTAGAAAAAGCAAGCTATTTGAATCTTTCAGTAATTTTTCAAAGTCGTTTGCATCGTAAAGTTTTTTGAGCTGTTGATAAATTTTATAATTCATAATGTTTTAGTTATAGCAATAAAATAAATATTCATTTGTTCCTTTGCGACTTCCTTTCCCGCCGTAATGATTGGCATACTTCTGCTCATATACTTTTACCATTTTGAATTGCTTTATAAGTTCAATCATTCTGCCTTTTTCTGGGTAACTTTTACTGTTGTAAGAAATAAGCCAATAAGGAATGTGCTGGCTATTTTCAAAAAGTTTCTGAAATGAATTTTTAATTTCAGATTTTTGAACAAAACCGCCTTCTTTTTTTGGATAATACATCTTTGTGCCGTTTACAAATTCTTTATCCTTCCAGTACTGCACATAAGTTTCTAAAAAATGATAAAACGCTTGGTAGTCAGGATGACAACCGACATAAGGCGGATCAAAATAGACCAAATCAATATCTTTAAGTTTTGGAAGCAAAGAAACTGTGTTCTCACAAAAAGCTTTATTCTTTTTTTTATTATCAAAAATTGAATGATTGTATGAATGAACAAGATTTTGAAAAATATCTTTAACATGTTTCGTTAAACTAGCATTTCTTTTGACTCTATCGGGATTTTTGCTGTATTCAATCGCTTTTAAATGTGCAAAATGCCCTAATGTGGTTTTTCTTGTTAGAGAACGATTCATCAAGGCTAAAGCTAATGCTTTTTTATATTCATTGTCTAATTTTTCAACATTTGCCCTGAATATGTCTAAAAATTTGGATTGATCTCTTTCAAAAAAAACTCCAGTAAAAATTTTTTCAATTAGATTATCTGCTTTTGTAGTTTCATCCAGTAAAATATCTATATCATTTTTATCAAGAGTAATGTTTTGATTTTCGATTAGGGCTTTAGAGATTAAATAGTTGCATTTCAAGAAATCATTACTATATACTTTATAACCGCTATCTTTAAAATAATACCCAACAACAGATGTTCCGCTAAAAGCGTCAAAAACAGTTTCAATATCTTTCGGTGCAATTTCAAGAATCCACCTGATAAGTTTTTCTTTACTCCCTAAGTATTGGGTTCTTGGGAATTGGTGTATTTTGTATTTTTCGCCAAATAGCGTTGTTTGAGACATCATAATTTATATTCAAGTAATGCGACTGTATTGTATCCGTTTTCCCCTTATAATAAATCGTTTTCGTAGCGGAGCGGAGAAAACACCTTTGCTGATAAAACAAATTGCTCCCATTCGGTGTCGGTAAATTCAAAGTCGTTCAGTTTTTCCAACTGTTTGCGTAGGTTGTGTACCAGATCGGTTTCAGATGTGACTCATACGCCTGCGCGCCTAACTGCTCAATGAACGCACGTTCAAGCTCCGCTTCGCTTTGGTAATGCGCAGATCGTTTTTTGACCGGTGTATATGTATACTCCGTTACGACTGTGCTTTGTGGATTCTGCGCAACCAGATTGTATTTATTACTGTTATTCTTCATAATTTTCCGAATCAAGACTTTCCTGCATATATTCATACACAGTTTTAATAACTTCCTTT
>Ga0075956_110_pt1 | contig 24035 bp, 19 predicted proteins | sample RifGroA2_FD_68050 | JGI IMG/M metagenome (GOLD analysis project Ga0075956, IMG submission 68050) | Parcubacteria bacterium GW2011_GWA2_44_12 | reverse complement strand
CTTACGATTCAGCCTCTCAATAAACCTATAAAGTGCGTCCTCAACAGCATTTTTATCAATATCAATCTCTTTGGTGAAGTCCATTTTTGACATAAGAGTAAACACGCTTTCCTCGGCTCTTTCTCTTGCTTGCACGCATCTTGGGACTTTCTGTGTAACTTCCTCTAATCGCGTGCTTTTTTTTTCAACAAGATGTCCCAGTTGCTTTAACGCTACTTCTTTCTGCTTTAAATACACGCTCGCTAAATTAGCAATTTCTCTATGAGTTGATTCTGATACATCGTCTAAAACTTCTGGCGGATATCTATCTTTGAGATCAGCAACAAAATGTTCTATGTCCTGTGAGAGACTACCCACTTTGTCATAAAACGTCTTTTCATATCTCTTCCTTTGATCCTCCAACGTGGATAAATGCACCGTAAGCTCTTCTATTTTTTCACCACGATCAAGGTGCCTATACGATCGCGAAATTATCTCACCTGGTTCTGGATCAATCACTCCCGTATTTCCATATTCTATTTCATTTTGCTGGTACGACCAGGGAGCATGGTGTGTTTCAAAGCCAAAGGGATTTTGTTCAACAAATAATCTGTCATCTCCTTTTGAAATCAAAAAATCAGATACCTGCACATTAGGAAAAATAGCTCGCGTCAACTTTTTAGCAAGGCTTATAGACTCCCCAGTATGCGTATAGTCATCGATAATCATTATTTTCTCGTTGTTTTTGTCAGCCTGTGTCAGATGGGGATACGTTTTTCGTAATTTTTTAACTTCATCTTCAGTCGTAAATACTCCATTGGGAATTCCACTAAGCATTTCTTGATACCGTTCATCTCCTAAATACGCCGGTGAAAAATACTCACTCACATTTTTTTTAAATAATTCGCCGGTCTCGCGACCTATATGCATAAAATAAATATGCGGTATGGGCAGATCATCATGTACAAATTTTTTATACCATAAATCTCTAAATAATGTCGCCAAAGGACGCGCTGATTTGTCCAAAAATATGATATTTCTTATTTCTTCTCCACTTACTTGTTCAACGAGACCATCTATTCTCTTCGCAAGAAGCTCTCTTTGTTCTGGAGATGGCATATAAATAAATGTATGTTCTTTCTCCTGCTCTGTAGCATGTCCAAAAATTTTATCTGGTATAAATTCTTTTTCCATAGTCTAACTATAAGTCATCGCAAAACAAATTTCACGATTTCGTCAAAGTATGCGAAGGGCGTTTATATTTTTAAAAAGCAAAATGAAGAAATTACGCACCTCCTTTTACCGCTCCCTTAAAATTACTCCCCAGAGCGTCAAAAAATTCTTCTGTAGAAAGCCATGTTTTCCTTGCAGGGTTATCAGTTTGATGTACCGCGCGGGCGAGGTCTTTGGTCATTTTCCCGCTTTCAACAGTTTCAACGCATACGCGCTCAAGGGTTTCCGCAAACTTTACGACTTCTTGCTGATTGTCCAGTTTACCGCGATGCGCTAAACCCCGCGTCCATGCGAAAATGCTTGCGATAGGGTTCGTGCTTGTTTCCTTTCCTTCCAAGTGTTGATAATAGTGCCGCGTAACGGTTCCGTGCGCCGCTTCAGCCTCAATCGTTTTGCCGTCCGGACACATAAGAACTGAGGTCATCAGCCCGAGCGAGCCAAACCCCTGGGCAACCATGTCGGATTGCACATCCCCGTCGTAATTTTTCAGCGCCCACAAAATACCCCCCTCAAGCTTCAAAATGGACGCAACCATGTCGTCAATCAGCTTGTAGCCATAGAATAATCCGCGCGCTAAAAATTTTTCTTTATACTCTGTATCATATATTTTTTGAAAAATGTCGCGGAATGCGGTGTCATATTTTTTAAGTATTGTTTCTTTGGCGCTGAAATATACCGGGTATTCAAGGAGAAGCCCGTACGCAAAACAGGCGCGCGCAAATTCCTCAATAGACTCAACCGTGTTATACATACCCATGCCAATGCCCGTGCCTTTAAATTCGTTCACGACATATTCTTCTTTTTCTCCGTCTTTCGGCTCGTATACAAGTTTGAGCGTTCCTGCTTTTGGAATGATAATATCAACCGCCTTGTACTGATCTGCGTTCGCGTGGCGGCCGATTACAATCGGTTTTGCCCATGCGGAAACGAGCCGCGGAATATTTTTGCAGATGATCGGGCTTCTAAAAACAGTTCCGCCCAAAGCGTTTCTGATTTGGCCATTTGGAGATTTATATTCTCGCTTCAAATTATACTCTTTCACGCGCTCCTGCGTTGGGGTAATTGTGGCGCATTTTACGCCCACATTATACTTTGCAATCGCTTCTGCCGCTGAAAGCGTAATTGCGTCGTCGGTTTCATCGCGCTTTTTAATATGGAGATCAAAATATTTAATATCAATTGAAAGATAGGGAAGAATGAGCCGTTCTTTAATCATCTTCCATAAAATACGGGCCATTTCATCGCCGTCAATTTCCACGATCGGATTTTTGACAATAATTTTTTGCATAGATTTACAATGAATAGATAAAAAAATTATGATGATTTAAGCCTTTTGCGAAGTTTCGCGCCAATTTTATTGAGCGAGGATCCTGCGTAAATCCACTGTATTTCTTCTTCGGTTAAGGAATGCTCTGTAAAAATTGTTTCTTTTGAGGCATCTCTATGCGTAAGCTGAAGAGCAACAGGCTTGCCGGGAACAAGACGCTCTACGCCGAGAAGAGCAATCCTGTCATCTTCTAATAATTTTTTGTAATCATCTGGATTTTGAAAGCGAAGCGGTAAGAGCCCCTGCTTTTTTAAGTTTGTTTCCGCGATGCGCGCGAAGCTTTTCGCAATAACTAAACGGCATCCCAAAAACCGCGGCTCCATTGCCGCATGTTCGCGGCTTGAGCCTTCGCCGTAATTTTCATCTCCGACTGCAATCCACCCTATTTTCTTGTTTTTATACTGCCCTGCAATCTCGTTCAGGTCTTGTATGGCGCCAGTAATACTGTTTTTTCCTTTTCCAACGGCATCCGGATAAAACGCATTGGTAACACCGCTAAATACATTTTTGCTTATGTTTTCAAGATGTCCGCGGTACGCGAGCCACTTTCCAGCAGGCGAAATATGATCCGTGGTGCATTTACCTTTTGCTTTGACCAAAATCGCCAAATTTATAAAATCGTTGGAAAGATTCCACGGCTCAAACGGTTCAAGCAGTTGGAGCCTTTCACTTTTTGGGTCAATCTCCACGCTCATGCTTTTTCCGTTTTGCGCGGGCGGTTCGTATGCAAGGTCAGTAGGCGCAAATCCTAACGCGGGAACATCAGGCGCTGGTTTTGGAGCAGAGAGTTTTACTTTTTCGCCGCGGTCGTTCACGAGGACGTCTTCAAACGGATTAAACGTGAGTTTCCCTCCAAACGCCATGGCAACAACCATTTCAGGGCTGGTCACAAAGGCATACGTTTCTGTTCTTCCATCATTGCGTTTTTTAAAGTTTCTGTTAAAACTGTTCACGATGACATTTTTTTCTCCCTCTTTAAGATTGTCCCGTTTCCACTGCCCAATGCAGGGACCGCACGAATTGCTTAAAATGAGTCCTCCGATTTGCTCAAAAATCTGGGTAAATCCGTCCCGCTTCATAGTTTCCGCAATTTGATTTGACCCAGGCGATATCATAAGCTGGCTTTTCAGCGTTAACCCTTTTTCATGCGCGTCCTTTGCAACCGCAGATGCGCGGTACATGTCTTCATACGAAGAATTTGTACAACTGCCAATCAAGCATACCGAGATTTCCTCCGGCAGGTTCATTGCCTTAAAATCTTCTTTCAATTGTGAAAGCGCATGGCGCGCGTCAGGCGTATCAGGGCCGTTTAAGGCGGGTTCAAGCGAGTTTAAATCAATTTCAATCACTCGGTCAAAATACTGCTTCGGGTTCTCTTCAACTTCTTTATCTGCAACGAGACTGGATGCGTACTCGTCCGCACTATCTGCGGCATCTGCCCTGCCTGTTGCCCGCAAAAACGTGCTCATACGTTCATCATAGGGGAACACTGACGTTGTTGCGCCAAGCTCTGCGCCCATGTTGGTAATGGTGGATTTGCCCGTGGCGCTGATGCTTTTACATCCTTTTCCAAAATATTCAAAAATAATTCCCGTGCCTCCTTCTGCAGTGAGTAATCCGCATAAGTATAAAATAACGTCTTTTGAAGAAGTCCATCCGTTAAGCTCTCTTTTCAAATGAATGCCGTAAATTTTTGGCGCTCTGATTTGCCACGGCTCATCTGCCATCACATCCACCGCATCAGATCCGCCAACGCCAATTGCCACCATAGCCAGCCCGCCAGCAGTGGGAGTATGGGAGTCAGTGCCCACCACAAGCCCGCCCGGAAATGCGTAATTTTCTAAAAAAATTTGATGAATAATGCCTGATCCCGGTTTCCAAAAATCCATGCCGTATTTCTTTGAAGAAGAGGATAAAAATTTATATACTTCCTCGTTCGCATTCAGCGCTAAAAGCAAATCTTCATGCGCGCCTTTTTGCGCCTGAATTAAATGGTCGCAGTGCACTGATGTGGGGGTAACGACCGAATCAATGCCAATACTTGCAAACTGCAAAATCGCCATTTGCGCGGTTGCATCCTGCATACACACCCTGTCGGGTTTCAATGCAAGGATTGACTCCCCCCGCACGATCTTTGCAGTATCTTGGTGTGTATCCGCCAAATGCGTGTAGAGAATTTTTTCAACGAGCGTAAGCGGGCGGTTGAGCTGTTTTTTAATATCAGCAATCCGCGCCCCTGCTGTTTCGTACATTTTTTTAACGCTGGCCGTGTTGACAAATTGTGACATAAAGTTATGAATGGATGTCCTGCTTAATTATGCATTTGTTTCCCCTTTTGTGAGATACAAAACATCATTTTGGGGGTAACGATACAAACCTTCGCCGTAGCGTTTTTGGTCAAAGTAGTGCCCCATCATGCCGATGCTTCTTCCAAGCACAAACAACGCGTTCAAACACCCGAGCGAAATGGCTCCATCTACTTCATCTGGAGTAAAAAGAGTATCCATGCTTTTCAGCATATCCACAAAACTCACGCCGATACAGCCGTCAACATTCAAAATGAGATTTTCTTTTTTTGCGGTGGTAATTTTTTCAACTTCAAGGGCGTAGTCAAGCAGGCTGTGTACCGCAAAATTATCAAGCGTAAATGTTTTGAGAAACACAACGCGACTGTCCGGATTTTTTGTGCTCTTAATTTTATGGCCAATGCCGGGAATGAGCTCCCCGCGATCTTTCATTTCCTGAACAAAAACTGAAGGGGAGAGCTTTCTGTCAAACGCATTTTTAAACATGATTGCCGCAGAGTCAATAGCGCCTCCAAAGCGCGGCCCGATAGTAAGCAAGCCGGAAGCGAGCGAGGAGATTAAATCCTTTCCGGCGCGCGCCGCGACAATCGTGTTATGCGCGCCGGACACGCACGGCCCATGATCTGCTATCGCCTTTAAGATGAGCTCTATATATGCACACGCAAAAGGCGGCAGGCGTTTTTTAAACCATAATAAACCAATGACATAACCAAGCCCGCTGGATGTGTCTTCCAAAATGCGCGTAATGGGCACGCCCAGGTACGTTGCCTCTTGCCCTGTATCGCATGAAATTGAGCACATCATTTCCTTTGTTTTCCGTATTTTTTTCTCTTTGAGTGCTGATTCAAAATTTTGCGGAAACGAAGGCACTGGCGCTTCTTCTTGTTCTTTCACGATTCCACGTTTCACTAAATCGCCGTATACTTGATGTATTTTTTCTCCAAAATCATTGAACGATTGCGGCACGATCGCTCCTGCTTTTGCAAGCGCTTTGTTTTTCGCGTCCGCGCTTTCGTTCTGCACGCCAGATTTTGCGCCCGCATGCCCGAACTGCACTTCGGAAGGAAACTCTTTCGCGCACGTGCCGGTTACCCATGCCGCAAGAGGTTTTTTGATTGTTTTATTCTTCAGCGCCTCTGCAACTTGATATTCGTCTTCTCCGCCGACTTCACCGAGAAGCACGAGCATTTTAATTTCCGGATTGTGCTCATAACGAAGCAAATGTTCATAGAAAGTTGACCCCGGATACGCATCTCCGCCGATCGCAATTCCTTCATAAATGCCGTTCGTATGCTGTGCGATCACGTTAAAAAGCTCATTAGACATGCCCCCTGATTTTGACACAAAGCCGACAGAGCCGGGGCGATGCAGTTTTGCGGCTATAATATTTTCTATTGGCCCCCCTGTATTTCCTATTTTGAATTGGCCGGCAGTAATACCCCCTACGGTTGCAGGGCCGATAATCCATTTTCCTCTTTTTTTCGCGTGCGCAATGAGCATGCGCGCTCTGCGTTCGGGCACTCCTTCTGCAATGATCACCACGGTGCGGATTGTTTCTTGTTCAAGCGCAGAAAGTGTGGTATCAAACGCGCTCCGCAAAGACGCAAAATTAATCATCACATCAGCGGATTGATGTTTTTTTGCCGCGTGCGCAAGCGTGGTATAAATCGGAATGAGAATTTCTTCTTGCCCAAAAAATGCTTTATGAAAACCTCCCCCGCTTGCGTTAATAATTGCGGCAACGCTTGGGACAGCGCGCCCGGAAACGTAATCAAAATCAAGCATTCGCGCTAGTGCGTCTATCTGATACCCATGAATGATCGCCTGGGTGTTTTTGTTGAACAGAAGATAGCTTTGCATTTTGTCATTCAAAATACTAAGGCAAATTTTGTATTGCCTTATGTACAATCTCGGTCATGTGAAGCTCTGGGCCATATACTTCCATAGGCACCCCGATTTCCTTGCCGAGCTGTTTCATATTTTTTAAGCCTTCTTCGTAGTTTGGGCCTCCGCGGCGCACGTATACGCGCACATCTAGTTCACCCAACTTCTGCGCGTACTCTCTCATCGCTCTGATAATGCCTACAAAGGTTTGCGCAACGTCGGTAAAATTTGCGATTCCCCCGCCAATAATCAGCGCTTTGCCTTTTTTGGGATTTTTCACCATGAGTCCAAGCACGGTTTTTGCATATTCATACGTTTCTTCCGTAGAAGGATTACCGCTATATTCTCCGTAATTTGCCATTTCTTTTCCATATCCCGCATCTGAAATGGTGTCTGCATAAATCACGCTTGCGCCGCCGCCCGCAACAAGCGTCCACAGCCTTCCTTGCGGGTTTAACACCGTGAGTTTCAAAGACGCGCCGGTTTTTTCATCTAAAGATTTAATATATTCTTCCTCATGTAAAAAATTTTTGCCAAATGAAGGCGGAAATTCTATATTGCCCCATAATTCCCCGCTTTCAAAATTCGCTGTTGAATCAAGCTTTGCCACAACGTCAAGCGGAATAATTTTGTCATCAACAATGGTAAAAGGGTTTATTTCAAGAAAAGCAAAATTATAGTCAACATAAAAACGGAAAAGAGCGTTCACAAATGCGGCGATGAGTTCACTATGCGCGCCTTTTGGAAGTTTGCGCGCAATGTCTTGTGCGGAACTATCGTCTAGTATTCCTATTCTCATTTCAATAACCCTGTCCCAGTGATCTTCAATAGCAACGCCGCCGCCTTCTGAAAAATAAATAGTGTCTCCCTCGCGAGTGCCTTTGATGGCAACATAATATTCAGCCTCATGGGGTATAAACGGCTCAATTAAAAAATGAGTGAGCGTCCCCGATAGGTTGCTCACTGTAATTGCTTTATTACTTTTTTCTTGAATCCATTGTTTGGCTTCTTCAAAGCTTGCTTTCAGCAGAATTAAACCGTGCTTGCCGCGTTTTCCAAAAACCATATCCGGCTTTATCGCCAGTCTCTCGCTCATAATCCAGCCGTGTTCTACAGCACAGGCAGAAATATCCTTGTGCGGAGTTACGAGTGCAACACGGCCATCATATGCAACGCGGCCGTCTGAATAACGAGAAAGCGCGTGCGCGAGCATTTTCTTAGCATCATATTCACGAATGCTTACGTGCGACATAGAAGACTGGTTCAATCACGCATTAAAAGAATATTAAGTACAGTATATTTTCTGTGAAAGAATATGTCAATGGTTTGTACCAGCGAAGGGAGCTGTGTATTTCTTTGCGCGTTTTTTCATGATTTTTGAGATATGCACTAGGCATAGCGAGTTATGTGCCATTGCTGTTTATGAGAAAATTAAATAATATCTAAAATATGGATACTATTGGACAAGGGGCAGAAATTGAACCCAATAATGAAGATCAAAACGTAATAACGCGTTATCAAAATCAGTATATAGAATCCATGCGCCAAGAATCTCTTGATGATGTGAGATTGGCAATGCGCGAGGTGTTCGGTTGTCACATTTCTGATAACGAATTTGAAGCGTTATTTTCACTTTCTGCGCACTCTATCACACATGATTATGCTCTTTCAACGAATAAGGCAGTGTTTGCATTTTCGAAAGTACGCGCGCCAGCTTTAGAATTCGTAAGCGTATTGTATCGTTCAAATCATCCAATCGGCACTGTACACATCACTTTTGTCAAAGAAAAAGATGGAATTAAATTAGAAATTAGGCATCGGCATTTAGCGGCGGAACATCAAGGGCAAGGCATCGGTATTGATCTTGAATGGAGATTGCAGAATTTTTGCAGAAAATATGGCATTTCAGCAATGTATAATGAAGCGAAAACAATGGAATCGTATAGGGGAGCGTACGTATGGGCGTTATACGGATATGAATTCGCTGATCCGCAGGATTGTTATGTGTTATATAGACAGATAAAATATTACGCCCTGATGCATAAAATTAAATTTCTGCACGATCCCCGCCATTTTAATCGTCCCATACATTTTGCCCGCGCAAAAGGCATAGATGCTGACGGCGAGGAAGTCCCGATTGGGAAGATGTTCCTCACCGATACGCGAGGCGTGAGCTGGCTAGGGAGACGTGATGTTGCGTTAGACAGCGAGGGGGTGAGGGATTTTATTGAGTATGCGAAAACACGAGGGCGAAACGATATTCTAGATGAATATACTCACTTTTTGTCTACATTATCCCATAATGCGATGGAGCCGTAAGATTTGTAGGAATCCCATATTTTTCTATTTAAGGCAAAAAAGTTGGTACGCCCGGCAGGATTTGAACCTGCAACCTTGTGGTCCGAAGCCACACACTCTATCCAATTGAGCTACGGGCGCTTGGATGAAAACGCGTAAAAAAAATAACAGAAATAATCTCAATCGTCAACAAAAGCAAAGCGATTTACGTTGGAAACGAGATCATTTTTATTTTGACTCCGGAGAGAGCCTGTCATAATCTTTTTCAAGTTTTTTGAGATAATCTGTTCCCGCAATCCATGATGCGGCTTCATCTTTGGAAATAATGCCTTGCTTATAAAGCTCCACTAAATGCTGGTCCATAAAAATCATGCCCTCTCCAGAGGACGTCTGAATTACTGAATCTATCTGCGATACTTTGGACTCTCGTATCATGTTTGCAATAGCAGGAGTGCCAACCATAATTTCACGGGCCGCGGTTCTTTTGCCGTCAACTGTTTTTATGAGGCGCTGTGCAATCACCGCGCTTAAAGTCATTGAAAGCTGAACCCGAGCTTGGGACTGCTGATGCGGCGGGAAAACATCAATAATGCGGTCAACCGTTTTGCCCGCGCTTTGCGTATGAAGAGTTCCAAAAACCAAGTGGCCAGTTTCTGCGAGCGTTAACGCGAGTGCGATACTTTCCAAATCTCGCATCTCGCCAACTAAAATAATATCTGGATCCTGCCGCAGAACATGGCGAAGTCCCTCTGCAAAAGAAAGCATATCGTCGCCAAGCTGTCTTTGTCGGATAATTGATTTTTTTGATGTATACACGAATTCTATCGGATCTTCAAGCGTAATAATATGTGCTTTTCGGGTAACATTAATTTCCTCAATCATTCCCGCGAGCGTTGTAGATTTACCAGATCCGGTTGGGCCGGTTACCAGCACAAGTCCTTGGTGCAAGCGTGTGAGCTTATAAATCACCTCGGGTATATTTAAATCTTTGAGCCGTGGGGCATGATAATCAATGCGCCGCGCAACTAAGCCATAATTTTTCTTTTCAAAATGAAGATTAATGCGAAAGCGCGCAATACCGGGGAATTCATATGAAAAATCAAGCTCTTTTTGCTCCTCATACATGCGTTTTTGCTCCGGGGTTAAAAGGGAATAGAGCGCTTCTTTAACCTGCATGTTTGTGTACGGCGGAAGCTCTACTTCAATCAAATCCCCATTGATTCTTAAAAGAGGCGGCTTGCCGACCAGCAGATGCACGTCTGACGCCAATTCTGTGGCGGCGAGTTTAAAAATTTTCTCAACTTCCATACTGTTTGAGGCATTATGAATGTATTATATCATCAATCTGCGCATTTATACAAACAAAACAGCGCTCCGAAGCACGCTGTTTTTACAAACAATCAGCAGTATACGGCTTCATGTTCTTAAGCAGAAAACCGAATAAGAGCATTGACGAATAAATAGCCAAGCATGTAAATAATAGTGCCGGCAACAACAATAAAAGCAAGTTTTAAAAATACTGCCCCCATATTTTTAATGTTATTTTAATCTAAAGCAACCATATCACTATATTTTAAATTTGTCAATAACCTACTTTTATGCATAGTCATGCACAATAATTATATACATTATTCTATACAATAAATCAGCCGCAGACGAAGTGGCTTCCCTATAAGCAGGCGCGAAAGGATTCGCTTAGAAACAAAACAACAAGAATGTTCCACGTGGAACACTTTTGTTAGATATGCCGCAGAGATGCAAATTGTATATCCGTTGGCAACTTATTTAACACAAGAGCTCCATTTTGTGTAATCATTACCATGTTTTCAAGGCGAATACCTCCCCATGTTTGAGAATATAAACCCGGCTCAATAGTCAGAATTTCGTTTCTATACAATCTATGCCTATCTTTCGGCGAAAAACTAGGGGATTCATGAATATTCAGCCCTATGCCATGTCCGGCCGCGTGAGTAAATAGCTCCGCAACACCATGTTCACGGAAAGCTTGATTAACAAGAGCGTAGATTTTATCAGTTCTTATTCCGCTTTGCATGAAATTCAGCGCTTTCTGAAGTGCACTGGATACAGAATGGTAGTTTTGAACGATAATGCTTGAAGGCGTTCCTGTTAAAAATGTTCTTGTAATATCTGAACAATACCCTTTCCATTTTACGCCGAGATCAATTAAAGCAATCTCGCCTGACTTGAGGCGCTTGCGCGTAGCAAGGTGATGGGGTACAGAAGAGTTGCGACCAAACGCAACGATCGGAGGAAAGGAAAGATCTTGACAGCCAAAAGCAAGGGCAATTTGGCGAATTTCAAGTGCAATTTCAACCTCTGATACGCCTTCCTTGATTTTTTGTCTGATGGCGTGCATTATTTCTTCAGCAATAACGAGGGACCGTTTCATGATTTTTATTTCGCCACCATCTTTTATGCGTCTCAAGTGATCAATCGCGGCAACTTCGTATTGTAATAATTCATCGTTCAAGAATGTTCCACATGGAACATTCTTGAACGCCTTGAGCCTATCTAATTGTTCCATCTGAAACAATTTTTCGCGGAAACGCACTCTGGCAAACAATTTTTTAAGCCTTTTCAGCTTTGCATACTGAACAGACGACTCAAAAGTAATATGTTTAATATTATGCACAGCACTGATCCGTTCAGCCACATCTTTGGCTTTAAAATCAAGCAATATCGGCTTATATATTCTGTGCAAAAAATGTGGAATACTCTCAAACGAACGCTTATCAGCGAATATAAATGCTTTATTCCGGGTAATAAGCGCGATAAATTCGTCACTATATATGCCGGTATAATAATAGATGCCTTCTTGTGAGGAAATTATTGCGGCGCAACCAAAAGACAAAAAATTTTGAAGCTTTTTTATTCTTTTTATAACATTACTTGACATTTTATTATAAAATTGTCATAAACTTATTTCATCAAGTCCGCAGATCATTTTAAAGATATAATACGATGTGAACGTCCTGCCCGCCTGCGACGTGCTAGAGTACTCCTTCAATATCATTCTATACCCTATGCTTTACCCTTATGGTATGATACTTCTGTAAAGAATACTATACTATTATACTTCTATGCCAACTATCTTTACACGCATTATCAACGGAGAAGTGCCGAGCTATAAAATTTTTGAAGACGATCATACGTTTGCCTTTTTAGATATCAAGCCGTTTAACTTAGGCCATACGCTTATTGTGCCAAAAGCGGAGGTTGATTATTTTATGAATGTGCCGGAACCGTACTACTCTGCTGTGTTTCAAGCCGCAAAAAAAATTGCGCCGGCGCTTCATAAAGCATCGGGATGTGTGCGGGTTGGTGCCGTAATTGCAGGATTTGAGGTACCGCATTTTCATTATCACCTCATTCCCCTGTTTGGAATTGAAGATATTAACTTTAACAAAGCGCGTATGCGGAGCGAAGAAGAGATGCAGAACATGCACGCAAAAATTCTGCAGTTGCTCATGTAAAGGAATTGTAATCTATCTTCAATGTCTTATACTACGCATACTGCCATTTTGATTCTTTTTCTGATTATCCTCTTCGCTTTTTGTTTTTTATATACATACAGCCTGCTTCATTTGTTCATCAAGGGAGTCCCCACTATTTCGTCTAACCGATCAATAATAAAAAAACTGATTGGGGAGGAGTCGTCGGAATATCTTACTGGGAAGAAAACATTTTATGAGCTTGGCTGTTCATACGGCAGAGTGCTTTTCCGTGTATGCAAACATTATCAGATGAATGGCGTTGGCTATGAAAGCAATCTGCCGCCTTATCTTTATTCGTTGCTGTATAAACGTATTTTTTATCCTCATGTTCATGCACGCGTTCTTATGCGGTCATTTTATAAGGCAGATATAAAGAACGCAGATGTGATTTTTTGCTACCTGATGCCTAAAATTATGCAGAAAGTTGAAGCGCGGCTCGTGCCGCGCATGAAAGCAGGCACGCTTATTTTCGCAAATTCATTTCCATTCAAAAACATACAGCCAATTGAGGTACTCAAAGGGAAACGCGGGAGAATGGAAACGCTTTTTATATATAAAATATAGGCTGAAAGATATGAAAGATTGTAAAGAATCTGAAGTTGCAGATAACCCGTCGTTAGACGCGGTTTTGTATCGGCAACTTTTATCTGAATTTCAATCACGCAGCCTTGAAGCAAATCTTGAAACTCATCTGGATCTGCGCAAACTCTATAAGGAGAACTTCAACGTGGACACAGAAGTTACACTCAATGGCGAAGAAACCAATTTGCTTGAAGGGGTAAACAGCAAAAGTTGGGCGCAAACAAAAGAATTTATTAAAGCGCTGAATTATAAAACTACAAATATCTTCATCGTGCTGGATATAGAAGCAATGGGGCCAACGAATGAGTATGCGCTTAAAAGCACGCTTGAAAGAGGCCCGGGCAGGCGCATTAACCTTGTTGATATATATCTGCGCCGTCTGAAGACCAAAATGGAGAAGGAATTTCCCGGATGCAAAATTATTAAACACGGGGGAGACGAATTTTTAATGTGTGGCACTATATTGAGCGATGCCAATACTGCATTGGGCAGAAAAGATGTGCAAGACAAGTTTGCCGTTTTATCAGCAGTGCGGGATGAAGTGCTTAACCTTTCTGAAGAAAAATTCGCTGAATTGCAGGCAGAGTATCAGCTAGACGGAAGTTATGAAGAATATCAAAACGCATGCGCCAATTCCCTGCGCTTAGCCCATTACCGCGAAATACGCCGCACGCTTAATAAGGATTTTGATAAAGAGCATGGGAAAGATACAAACGCGCAAGACAATGATACGCTGGCGCACTACATACAATTTCTTCAAGACAACTATTATCGGCAAAAAAACAAAGACGAACTTGGGTTATTTCTCAAGGCATACAAGGATGATCCACAGATAAAAGAGTACATCAACCAAGAATTCATAGGCAAAGCAGATGAAGTGTGCGCTCTTTTACGAAAGCTCTCCGAAGAAAAATCTTCCTTGGAGCCTTTTGAAAAAATTCAAGCTTTAGAGCACTGGGTTTCTATTCTTCGCGGATTTCCGCGTGAAATTCCGGAAGAACTGGAACACAACGGCACCTATACTGAACTACACAGGCTATTTCAACAGAGCGCGTTTGTAAAACCGCCAACGCTTCTTGGCATTCATTCTGCGGCGTATGATCTGCAAAATAAGCCTGCAATTGAAGAAACTGACGACATATATAAGAGAATTGAATATGGGCTTGGACAAGCAAAACACGCAGATGATGCGCAGAAGGGCTTCAGCATTTTGGAGTGGGAAGCTGCAAAATATACAATAACCACGATATTTCAGCAAGCCGAAAGGATTCAAGACTTTGAGACAAAACTTGAGGATATTGCAGTAAGTCGTTTTGAGAAAAGCCTGCTCCGCATCATGAGGGAAGAAGCGAAAGATGATAGCATGAAGGAAAAAATTAATCAGAGACTTCAAGAAAAAGAAGAAATAGAGCACGCATGGCTTGGTTCTCTCCTGAAAGCTGGGCAGAGAGATCCAGACACCGGAGCATATACGCCGCGCTATTGCGCTCAAAGTTTAAACACTACGAAGGAATATCAAGATCGGGAGGACAGCGCTGGAGAAGGAGTATTTGAAGTAACGGATATGCACATGAGCGCCGGGCCTATTAATAACTTTATCGGTTATAAAACTACTGATGACTGCGTGAAACGTCTAGTAGAAGCGCTGAAAACTACGTTTCCTCATCTGGTTATTGTCCGCACTGGGCCTGCGGATGTTCGCCTGATTTCAACCGCAACGAAGATTGATATGGAAGCTGTCCGTACAGTAATGGAAGCAGTAAATCAAAAAAACATTGCATATCTGAAAGCAAATAATCTCATGGAGCTTAACCAAGCAATACGAGATGCGGCTGGCAGAAACGGGCTTGAACTATTCAAACGCTACCCTCATTTAGCTGGAAAAGCCGGCCAGTTTGTACTTGCAAAAGAACGAAGTGTAGAGCTTACAAACGCGCATTTACAAAAAACACTCTATGAACTCATTGATCAGGCTGTATGAAGCTGCGGGCGGAAAAATTAAAAAATTTTTCTCCCTTTTCAATACATTCCACCGATCAAAACGATCAAAATTAGCGGCAATAACCGCCTTTCTTTTTTGTAATGCGCTGATTCTCGGGCTTCTTTCGTTCTATGATTTAAAAGCATTGCAATCAGCAGGATACGCGGGGTTGTTCATTTCTGTATTTTTAGTGAGCGTTGTGGCGTTTCTCCCCTTTCCAATTGGAATTTTAATTTTGAGCTATTTTTTCATGCTCAACCCCTTTGCGGTTGCGCTTGTAGGCGGAACCGCCGCCGCGCTCGGGAGTATTGGTCCGTATTTTTTAGGGCTTGAATCAAAAGAACTTTTACAAAAGAACAAACTGTATAAAAAATTGCACGATTGGATAGAACCAAAACCAAAACTTGTGGTGCTGTTTCTGGCAAGTTTTATTCCCAACCCGCTTTTTGATACGTTTACCGTAACCGGCGGCGCGTTTGGCGTTCCCCTGAAAAAATTTTTCTGGTGTGTTTTTTTCGGAAAGGTGTTGTGCTATCTCATTGCGGCGGCGCTGTTCCCCTATGTATACCTCATTGCGCCGTATTTTTTAAACGCCGCAAAATATTTTGCGTTCTAAAAATAAAAAGAGAGCAATTTGTGCAATCGCTCTCTTTCCTTTTAAAGCTACACGACAAGCTATTCTGTTTTTTGATTTTCCTCTACGGGCGGTACGGATTCCTCTGCTTTCTTGTTCTCGTCTTGAGCACAGGCGCATGGCGAGCTGTTTTTTAATTTTTTGAGCACGGAAAATTTGCCTGGACCGCCAAAAAATATCGCAAGCGATGCGGCAAAAAGCGCAACGTCAACATTTCCCGCAGGCAACCATCCATTTTTTGATTTTACCGCTACAAACGCTACCGCCATGATAATCGCAAGCAATATCGCCGTGATATCAGTGAAAATGCCCAGGAGCATCGCAATGCCGCCAAAAAACTCAACGGCACCAACAAGGTACGCAAAAAATGCCGGAATGGGAAACTGAAGGCCTGCAAGCGCCTTAGTAAACTGTTCAATGCCGCCGGCGCCAAAAAGTTTGCCGAAGCCGGAAAGGATGAAAATAATACCAACACCGATCCGCAAAATAAGCTGTGCGGTATCAGTGCATTTTGAATGACAGCACTTTTTACACATTTTTTTAAACATAGATACTATATTAGTAAATAATATTCTGCATGAGTGTACGACTATGTATATTAAATGAGTATTAAGCAAAAAGCAAGGTTTCTAGGAAAAAGAGAGCTAGGGTATATAATATTTATAATATTCCCTCCTCTTCTCTCCAGCATCGGCTGTTTTGTTGCGCAACAAAATAAAAGGACTTTCTCCCTCTGGCGTTTCTATGACTTGTCCCGCAATTTGCGCGCGTACTGGCATAGGTGCACGCGTTAAGCCAATATCACTGTATTGCTCGCCAAAAGCACGCGCCCTGCTTGTTTCAGTCTCATTATATTCTTTTATTTTTTCAAGCGCTTCTACTGCTTGTTCCCAGCTTTCTACCACAAGATAGCCGCCGTTTCCCGCAGAAAGCACGCCATACACAGTATCTCCCGAAACACTAGACTTACGTTGTAGCTCATTTGAAAACTCTGACGGCGCAAACTGGTTGTCTATGAACATGCTTAACCCTGTGCCTGCAAGAAAACGGCTACCTTTTAACCATATACCGCCGCCAGTAACATGAATGAACCCAGTAATACCGTGCCCGGTTTTTTGATAAGAACTTGGAAGGGCGGGTAGGTTGTCTTCATCGCCCATCAAGTAGTGAAGCAGGGGCGTATATGGTTGTGACGGCTTCGCAATATCTTTCAGCATGTCTTCAGACATCTTGTTTATATAGTCTTCTTCACCAAACGCTTTTTGCGCCATATCCCGTACCAATGTTGCGCCATTTGATCGCATCATGCCCTCTTGATACAAAGCAATAATATACTGTCCCTGTTTTATCATGTCCTTTGTGATTCTTGCTTCTTTTTCGCTTGGCCGCGGAATCGCATACGCATTGAGTATCCCGCGGTTAGGCTCTTCTATTTTTTTGCGGCGGCCATGCGCAAATTCAGATCCGTCAGCATCAATGAGCACACCGGACTGATCGCCACCCATCGCATATCCATATGAAATTTCCTGCACCAATTCTTCAGACAAATCGCCAATAATATCAATAATAATCCCCATGCGTTCGGGAGTGAATCCCTCGCGCAGTAAATCATCACACACCATTGCAACAAGATCAAAAATTACGTTACGCACGATCTCTAAAGATTCAAACCGTTTTGAATAATCCATATACCAGTCTAGTTTTCCCCCCACGCCATCGCTTCCAGTTTTAAATTCAAATGGGCGGCGTGAAGTTCTGCCCTGACTTTCCAAAGATAGATTCATCCTTCGTGCCGCTTCCGCTAATATCCTCGCGGCGTCAAGTTCAGTAAAAGTCTTTTCTCCTGTGCTTTCTCTATCTAAACTATCAACCGCAAGATATCCTATGCGATCCCGAAGAGAATGGATACGATGTTCATCAGGAATGGGAAATCGTGGCTTCGTAGAATTTAATTTTTCAACTGTTTTTATAGAGAGCATAGAAAATACCCCTAACTCTTCCATACTCCTTTATACACAAATTCTGCAATAGATTTGCGCACGCGGGGAGCATTATGGCGCTCTTGAAGGTCGCTTGAAAGGTTTTCTGCATCTGACGGATACCCAACGGCTATCATTGCGAGAGGCTTCACATTTTGCGGAAGCCGTAAAAGAGTATATGCTTTTTCGCGATCAAACCCCGCCATCTGATGGGCTATTAAATCCATTGACGCCGCCTGCAGGAACAAATTTTCAGCGGCTCCCCCGGCGTCGTAAACGGCGTGATAGTTTTCTTTCCCGTTCTGTGAAAAAAGAGTATAGGCGCATATCAGCATGAGTACATAGGCATTTTTTGCCCATACGTTGCCTTCGGCAAGAAGCGACGCAAGCTTTGTAAATTCTTCTGGATTCTCTTGTGTGGCATAGATAACCCTCCATGGCTGTTCATTATATGATGACGGCGCCCAGCGTATCGCTTCAAAAAGCGAGTTCAGCGTTTCTTGCGCAATCGGCTGATCAGAAAACGCGAGGGGACTCCAGCGCTTTTTCAAAAACTCCGCTATTTCATGGTCTGTTATGATTGGTTTATGGGGATAGACATTTTGTGTCATAAAAATATATGAGGTAAATTATAAAGTAAATAATATCTGAATGTCTAACTTGGTCGGGGTGAGAGGATTTGAACCTCTGATCTCCTGCTCCCAAAGCAGGCGCCTTAGCCACTAGGCCACACCCCGTCTGGTGGGTATATGTGGACTTGAACCACAGACCTCCACGATGTCAACGTGGCGCTCTAGCCAGCTGAGCTATATACCCGCATGATAAGTTTCATCATATAGTACTCTTACTTAAAAAATCAAGCGCAAAATTTGCATTTGACGCCCTTGGTGTTTGTGTATATCTTTTATAATAGCATATTTGTTCTTCGCATGGGCCCGTAGCGTAGCTGGTAGCGCGCTTCCATGGCATGGAAGAGGTCAGGAGTTCGAATCTCCTCGGGTCCACCAGACAGGAAATTGCAAGCAAGGGGTAGTTGCCTCGCCTCGCTCGGCGACCAAATCGTAAGGAATTTTGGGCGAAAAAATCAGTTGGCGATTCTGCAAAATGCAGTCCGAGCCGATATTTTTAAGAAATGTTGTCATTTCCGTCTTGTTTTCTGTTTCAAGCAGTTTCGCGGCTTGATTTAAGGATAAAACGAACTCACGAGCAGGTTCGAGCCACGACAGACCTTTCTGTTCAAAATCTCGGATTTGTTCCTGTAAACCAACCTTTTGTTTGAGAAGTTTTTCCTTGCGAGAGGCGTATTCTCCAACTGTGATGGTTTCCTCTAAATACACATCAAGAAGTTTTTCTAGTTTTCTCTCGGTTTCTAAAAGTTTGGTTTTGAGATTTTGAACAGTAGTTTTGGCTTGTTCTTTTGCTTGCGTTTCTTCTTTGTCTAACTCGGCCAAAATTTTTTCTGTGTCGTGGCTCGACAAAGAAACTTTTTGAAGAAAAGATTTGATTTGAGAATATAGTTCTTCCTGCCGCAAAAAGTATTTTTCTTGGCACGGCCCTTTCTTCTTCGTGCAACGATAGTAAACATATTCTCTACCACTAGGCTTGATTTTCTTTTCAGCGGTAATTGCCGCAGAACATGGACACTTCATAAGTCCAAGAAAATCAAAATTGTGTTTCTTTACTTTTTGTGGTTTGCCTTTTTCTTTCATAATTTCCTGCACTTTATCAAAAAGTTTCTTTAAAATAAGCGGCTCATGAGTTGCTTCATGGACTTCGCCCTTGTATTTCATAAGGCCAAGGTAGAAAATATTTTGTAAAAGCTCATGGACTTTTCCGATTGAAATGTCATTGCCCAAATTGCTTTTGAGATTTACTCGTTTGCACCACTCGGCTAATTCTCGGAGATTGTAATTTCCGGTGGCGTAAAGTGCAAAAATCTTTTTCACTTTCTGGGCTTTTTCTGAGTCAACATCAATCCCTCTCGTTTTGGGATTATTCAAATAGCCGAGTGGTGCTTTGCTTGGCCATACCCCATTTCGTACTTTCTGCCTCATGCCACGAGTTACATTTTCGCGCAGAGCATCCACGTAATATTTTGATTGCCCAAAAGCAATTTGGAGCATAAAAAGTCCTTGTGGTGTCGGCTCAAACCAAAAGGTGGGAAATTTCAATGACAACATTTCTGCGAATTTAATTCGCCCAGGTTCTTTGGCAGTTTTTGCTTCCTGAAAGGAAGCGACAATTTCAAGTTTTTCTTTGGCGGCAAATTCTTTTAACTCAAAGACTTGGGCTTCAATGCTCAAAATTTGTCTGTCCTCATCCTCGGTGCTCTTTCGAGCGTAAAGTATATATTTCATATGGTTTTGATTAAAAATTTTCTTTTCCCAAAATGCAGAATCGCCAACTGATTTTTTCGCCCAAAATTCCTTACGATTTGGTCGCCGAGCGAGGCGAGGCAACTACCTCTTGCTTGCAATTTCCTGTCTGGTGGTCTATTCTTAAGATAGTTCGGACGCATTTCGCCGCCTGCGGCGGCGAGGGTCTGGCCAAAAATTCCGAACCGAAATCCTGAACTTAAAAACTGCCAAAGAACCTGATAAAAATATCGGCTTGAACTGCATTTTAATTTTGGGGAAGGAAAATTTTTTAATCCAAACCAAAATGCCTTTAAAATCTTTTAACAAAATATGGATCATAATCATTGTTATACTCATTGGGAGTTTAGGTTTTTATATTTTAGCCGGAAAACAAATCTTTACCCGGCAAGAGATACCAAATAATGCATCTCAATCATTAGTATCTCCGCTTTTTGATACTTTTGCTTGGAGGACTCAAGTACCAGGCGGGCTTTTTATCCGTGATAGTATTGATGTCAAAAATCTCCTTTTGACAATACGCAGTGACATTGAGATGAACTATAATCCAGGAGGCAATAAGCACGGAGCTGTCTATTTGTATGACTCTGGCGCTCAAAGTTTGCAACAAGTCCCCGATGAGCAATGGGACAATGCGACCACCCCTATTATTGATGTCAAGGGTTTCTTTGAATCACATAAAGTTGAAGCAAAATTTAAAGTTAGCGGTGAGAAACTATTTTTTGGTAATAAAGAGATTCCGTATAGGGGTAAGTTGATTATGGACACTGCTTATTCTCCTGACGGTAATCAATTCGCTGTATTATCAGCTGATGGACCGCTAAGAAGTGTTACACCGAATTTTCTTGGTGGCGGAGGAAAATATGCTAAAGGCCAACATTATCATCAGGTGTTTTCGACGGTGAATGGAACACCAATAGGAAACACTGTTAAACTTCCATTTACTACCCAGAATCAACCCTACTCAGTCTATTGGCCACCAGATGGAAAATACATTTTATACATTGCTCTTGCCGGTAGTGATATAACCATTGTTAAAACCAGTTTGCAAAATAAATAATGCATCGCCAAAGAAAAACTTGAAATTGTCAAAGTTCAGGATTTCGGTTCGGAATTTTTGGCCAGACCCTCGCCGCCGCAGGCGGCGAAATGCGTCCGAACTATCTTAAGAATAGACCACCAAAGTAAAATAAAGAGTTCGCCTTATCATACGATAGGGCGCCCCGTTGAATAACGGGGCGAATCTCCTCGGGTCCACCAAATTTTTCTTCATACATAATGCCCCTGAACATTAAAATCTTCGCCCATAGAGGAGGGCCGGCGAAGGCGCCTGAAAATTCCCTGCATGCGTTTGCGCAGTGCATAGAAGATGGCGCAAGCGGATTTGAGTGCGACGTGTGCCTCACGAAAGACCGCGAGCCTGTAATTCTTCATAAAGAAATAACGCGCGATACCATTTTTGACGCGACTTTAAAAAACATCCCCCTCTCATCACTCACTTTTAAAGATCTCGCACGCTTCAGAATAAAAAATTCAAATGAACCTATTCCTCACCTTGACGAAGTTTTAGATTTCGTGGAAAGCTGTCCCCAGTGCGAGTGCTTTCTTGAGCCAAAGCAGGCGAGCAAAGAACTTATTGAAATTATTGTTCAGAAGATTCAAAAGCGCAATCTGCTCAACCGTGTTGCATTGATAACCTTTTTTGCGCGAAAGAATATGCTTATGTACGCGCGCACGTTATCGTCGCACATTCGCATCTGCCCGATTTTTATTCCCCTTGCAACTATTTTTTCAGAGGCGCTCTGTTTAAAAGGCGCCGAAAAACAGCGATTCCCAACAAAGGTAGACACCCAAACGCGAAACGACCGTATTGCCGTCAAGCCTCTGCTGATTTCACCGACGTTCAATTTTGCGCGCGCGGCTCACAAGCTTGGCGCAAAAGTTTGCACCGTCGCGCTTCCCCGCAAAACAGGCAGAAAAGCAATGCCGATTTTTTCACGCCTATTTTCGCAAAGAATCCAAGCCCTCAAAAAACGCGGTATCCGCGTGAACGCAGGTCTTGTTGAAAACGAAAAAGATATTGCGTGGCTTTTGCGCCATGGCATACACGAATTCTGGACAGACAATGTCCCACGTATCGCGGAATCTGTAAATTAAACCGTTCCCTATGCCGATGATATTTTTGTTTCGTGAAGGTGCAAAAAATGTAAAAGCGTGCGAACGGGGTTTCCCGTTGCCCCGGAGGGAATATAGGGCGTTTTGCTGGATTCATAATACGCGCTTCCGCCGATGTCAATATGCGCCCACTTTTTTATGGTAACAAATTCTTGAAGAAAAAGAGCGGCGGTAAGAGCGCCCGCTTCAGGCATGGCTGAAATATTTTTTATATCCGCAATCGTATTTTTAGTTATTGATTCTTTATAATACTCATACAAAGGAAGGCGGCAGTAATCTTCGCCAGCGACTTCACCAACAGAGAGAATTTCCTGCGCCAAAGCGTCATCGTTTGTAAAGAGCCCGCCTATTTCCGTACCCAGCGCATAAAGGCATGCGCCGGTAAGCGTTGCAATGTCAATAATCACATCCATTTTTTGCTCGCACGCATACGCAAGCGCATCCGCTAAAATAATTCTTCCTTCGGCATCAGTATTTGCGACTTCAATGGTTTTCCCATTGTATGAAGTAATAATATCTCCGGGCTTTACCGCGTTTGCAAAGGGCATATTATCGCACGTGGCAATAAACCCATGAATTTCCAGTGAGGGCTTTACTTCCTTGAACACCTTAAAAACGCCAAGGAGCGCCGCGGCGCCGGCCATATCAATTTTCATGGTTTCCATATATTTGGCGGGTTTGAGCGAAAGCCCGCCTGTGTCAAAGGTAACGCCCTTTCCCACAATCCCAATTTTCTCCGATTTTTTTGCGCCGGCTTTTGGTTTATACACGAGATGAATAAAATACGGCTCCTCGGGAGACCCCTGTGAAATCCCTAAAATACCGCCAAACCCGTGTTTTTTTAACGCGTCCCGGTTAAACACCGTTACCGAAATATCCTCATCTTCCTTTGCAATCGCCTGCGCGTGTTCCGCCAATGTTTTAGGGAGAATGGAAGATCCTGGTTCATTTACCAAATTTCGCGCAAAGATGGTGCCCGAGGCATACGCCACGCCGCGCCGCACGCCCTGCGCAAGGGCTTTATCTTCTTGGACAGAGAGAACAACGGTTTTTATAATTTTGCCGGTCTTTACTTTTTTTGATTTATACTGATCAAACACGTAATCTGTTAAAAGTACAGCCTCTGAAAGAGCAATGCCGATATGTTCTGGCGAAACGCGCGGGGTTTCGGGCGCATGAAAAGCAATCTCCCCTCCGCCAAAATTTTTTGCCGTTTTCACCGCGCCTGCGGCTGATCTTCGAATTTTTTCTATAGCGAGCGCTTGCTCCTCGCCCAGCCCGGAAACAATAAGTTTAGTGAAAAATTTTCCTTGAACATCAAGGGCGATATGCGTTCCAAGCTCTCCTTGAAAATCAGCACGCATGCATTCTTCTTGAAAGCGTTTTTGAAGCGCGGGCGAAAGAAACGCACGAGCTGAATTTTTTGCGCTTTTGGCTGTAACAAAACAGATTAAAAAATCTGTTTTAAAATTTTTGAGCGCATTCAAATGCTTTACGGATATCTCCATTCTTATATTATTATGGGTAAAGCTGATTCCCCTTTTCATCGTGTATAAAAATTGCTTTTGTAGGGCAGGACTTTGCCCCCTGAAGGATATTTTCTATCTGCGCATCAGTGAGATTTGAAAGCGTATATTCATATCCTTTCATTTTTCCGTTTTCAACAACTTCGGCTTTTCCGTCGTCATTGAGCAGAAAAAAGTCTCCGGCAACCACCATACACGACGCGGCGCCGATGCATAAATTTTCATCAACACGAACGGTGAG
>Ga0075956_106_pt2 | contig 25502 bp, 27 predicted proteins | sample RifGroA2_FD_68050 | JGI IMG/M metagenome (GOLD analysis project Ga0075956, IMG submission 68050) | Parcubacteria bacterium GW2011_GWA2_44_12 | reverse complement strand
CCGTAATAGAGATTTGAGAGAGTTGTTTTTTAAGCGTTTCAAACGGGATAGAATACTACGGAAGCCCAGCAATATCTATGGCGGAAAAATCAAACTTCGGCGATTGTTCGTATACTTGTATCGGCCAAGAAAGATCATAGTTCTTGATTCTCTCCGTCGTGGCTTCCGACAGAACCAAGTCGCCGGTCGCCTCCGCGCCGGAAGAATCGCCAATGCCAATGGCATATCCTTGTTTCTGTAATTCCTCGTAAAAACTCCGAAACTTCGGGTGTTCAACGACAAAAAGAAAGTCCAAAGAATTTTTCGGTAGCCGTTTAGCCATCACATCTTCCCGCGCCTCGCGTTTCAAGTCCGCAAGTTCGGGATATTTATATTCCGGAAACATCAGCCGCACTCCGCGCCCGACAATCTGCTCTAAAAGGAGATCAGCTTCTGCGCTTCGCAATACCACGACCACCGCCACATTTTGCGTGTCAAAGCCCTCGCGCAACATCAAAACGCTAATCACAATGCGAATCGGGTTTATCTCCTCTGATTCATCCAGAGTTTCCAATGGCAGTCTGTACGCTAAATGCTCCGCCACCAAATCAGCTACCTCGGTGTTTTCCGCAAGCACAAAAAGCACCGGCTTTTTATCCAGTCCTTTTTTACGAAATTCATCGGCTATCTGCTCCATCTTTTTTTTGCCAATATCTAAAAGTAATTTTTGAGAATTACGAAGACCAGTAACTTGACCTCGGCGATGGTCGCCATCTGCTTCCGCTCGTTCGGCGCGAACATCTAGTTCTTCCATTTTCTCACCAGACATTGATTGTCGCTCTTCTAGAAATATCTGCTTTACGAGCAATTCGCCCATTGCTTGCACAAGAGTAAAATCATAGACGATGTGCGGAAAATACTCTTTTTTCTCCCCGCTTCCGTAAAATGGCGTAGCGGAAAAATCAATTTGCAAAAACACGCCTTTCTCCCCGCCGCGCTTTTCCGCCATTCGGTTATAAAGTACCGTCAAGAATTTTCGCCAGACCAATTCCTCGCCTTTGGCAGTTTTGGCGCCGTGAACATGGTGCGCCTCGTCGTTGAAAATAATCAAATCAGAATACTCGGAAAGAAAATCGGCAATAATTTCGCCGCGCGGCTGTTCCTCCACATCGGCGCCGGTCAGCTTGTCCCACAAGTTGCTTGATTCGTTCAGCCGAAACTGCTGCCAGTTGGTTATATACACGAACGGCTCGTCCGGCGGCGTAAGATTGGATCGAATGTCCGCTGGTTTCAGGACTTGCAAGTGAAAGCGATTGCGAAACCGCTCACCCTCCGGCATAAAAAGTGCTCGCTCAAAATCCGATTTGGATTTGTCGCGGTTGCCTGTCTTAACATCATGCTTGCCCAAAAACATATCCAGCAATCGGTTCAGCACCTCGTGTCCGGGCGCGACAAGCAAAAAATGCGTAGAGTATTTACCAGTCCGTTCACTGTTCAAGGCGTTGAAATACTGCCAGACCAAAAGCGCGCCTAAAACCCAAGTCTTCCCGGTGCCGGTTGCCATTTTGAGACAATACTTGGCAAATGGCAGGCTCTCTACTTCTTCAGTTAGCGCCGCGCTCGCCGCAAGGGCCTCCGGCGCGAATCTTTCAAATGCCTGTTTGAGCGTTTCAATCCCCAAGATTTCGTGGCAGTAAATAATCGTCTCTATCGCTCTCCTTTGGCAAACATGAAATTTTTCATCAGTTTCTAAATCACGATTAAACCAATAAGACAATAAATCCTGTGTGGTTTGTGTTGTACCTTGCCCCCAGCCCTGATCCGCCCACGCCTTTACTTCACCCTCAAGCGCCTCGGCAAGCGGCAGTTCGTTGAGTAAATTGTTTTGAATTTTTTTTGTCATATTATTTATCACCTTTAGGTAATTGCTTGTGTTTAACTGTTCTAAAATTGTCCTTGCTGATTGCCTTGCGTCCGATTTTTGATTCAATTACATCTACATCTACGAACTTCACTTCCTGCATGATTTCCGCGAACGCCTGTTCTAAAAGCGTCTTTTGTTTTTTTAGATTCTTTGGTTTGGACATGATTGTTTTCATGAAATTATTTTTACACTTTTACTTCCATCGTCGCGGTCGCGTCGTTGCCGAAAATATCCACCACGCGCACCGCGATTGTGTGTTTTCCCGATTTTTCATACGATTGCTCTTTCTTTGTCATGCCAATGTTACGTTTATGAAAATGCCTTGGCAAGAAATTGCCTTAAAATACACTATAAATCGGCTTATCATGTTTTATTATCAACCCCCTTTGAAAATAAACCCTCTCAAAATGCCCATAAAACGCCATTTTATAGTTATTTACTTTTGTCATGGGTAAATAAAGTTTTTTCATCGGCAGTTGGTAACCTATACCGCACATTGCGCTTTGCGCCCGTTCGAGGCACGATTTTGGTGAGCGATCCTTGCCTTACCCATCGGTTAAAAAATTTCGACACTTTTCCGGTATCTTCCACATGAAGAATCCCGCGGGCTTCAGTATTGTTTATGTATTTATTCCGAATCAAAAAATCGGAAACTTTATCCCATTCACTTGGGGCTTTCGCATTGAAAAATATCACTCTAACAGCATCCTGTAAGCGAGGGTATGTCCAAAAAACTGGAGGGTAAAGATTGGCGGTCATCATTGTTTGGCGCATTGCTTTTACCCCTTCATTTCGGTCAAGATTTGGCGGATCCGGAAATTCACGGAGATGTTTTACCAACAGATCGTTCCTGTATCCGTGCGCCCTTTCAACTCCAATGTTTGATGGAGTAATATTAAGAGGAAGAAGGCCCGGGCTTTCAATCTCAACGCGATCTTCAAAAATTCTAACTTCAATATCGCGCTTGGTGTAATAATCGCGATGTATAACTGTGTTCGTAATGGCTTCTTTGATTGCTCTCTCGGGGATTTGGTAGGTCGTCACAAAACCTGACGGTACTCGAATGCCGGTTCGAAGCAGGGTCAACACATACTCATGTGAATCTGTAATTTGTTTGATCATCGGCCCGACTATACTTTTTGGCGTTCCAATTAAATTCAATGTTTCTTTAATGGTCTCTAGATTGCCCTCGTACTGAAAAATACGAATGGCGCATTTGGTATCCAAAAGATCATTAGGAAACTCCGCAAATAAAAGCACCGCTGCCCTTGTGGGCAAAATCTGTCCTCCTTTACCTTTTCGAGCCAGTCCCGTCTTTTCTAAAACAGTACCAATGGGATCATCAGCAATTCCTCGCTTCTTACGCCAAACATCATAAAAATTTGTTTTGAGAAGCGAAAAGTCAACAGCAACCAATTCTCTGTCGGCACGCTCAAAACCTTTTACATAGGCGAAATGGACGACCTCTTGGGGAAGTAATCTCTTATTACCTTGTTCCAAACGCACATACACATGACCCTCGATTGATCTGAAACCATCACTAACTTTTGGTACAGCCAGAAGCCCAATCCTTACATTCTTATTTGGAACCTCAACAATATCCGGTGGCCAAATGCTTGAGATGGGAGGTGAAATCTTCCTAACGACTTTTCCAAGTTCATCATAAAATACCAGATTTTCTTCTATCCCCAAAATCCTATCAAGCCCCTTGAGAGTAGTTCTCTGAGGATCTTCAACCCCCAAAATTATGGTTCCTCCATCGGTATTTGCCATTGCAACGATCGACTGCAATGCTCTATCTATACTTTCGTTTCTGCTTCCCAATCGCTTAAACTCCAAAGTACGGGACTCGGAAGGAATATTGAGAATGTTTTTTATTAATTCTTCTTTTGTCATGTTTCTATAATATAGGTATTCCAAATAAAATTATAGTGTTTTTTACCGCTTGCTGACAGCATTTTTTTAGTTATCCACAGTTATAAAAAATTATAAAAAGTCTATAACTTAACCTCCATCGTCGCCGTCGCGTCATTGCCAAAAATATCAACCACGCGCACCGCGATTGTGTGTTTTCCGTTTTTCTCAAAAGTATGTTCTTTTTGGGTCGTTACTACCTTTGTCTTCCGCCCCAAGCCGCGCAAATCTTGCCACATACTTTTGAAAGTCAGTCCGTCGTAATCCCAATCCACGGCCCAATAGTCAATCAAAATAGCAAAATTATCCTTGACGAGATGCAGTAATGCCTCGCGGTCTTCATCCACCTTCTTGCCGCTCCCGAGCGGAAAATCATACAGCACATATTTTTCAATGCCAATGGCAACCGAGTTGCCTGTTATTTCAGGCTTCCGTAATTTCAAATACGGCTTTTCCAAAAACTTCACTTTGTCCGAGAGTTGCTCTATATCCTCTTCCGATTTCGCCTGCTTCAAATACTCGTATATGTCCGGCGGAATCTGACGGCTCACAATTTCTGTCTTCAAGTCATTTCCGGCGGCTCTCACTCGCGTCTGCAAAAGCTCGTCATAATTATATTCGTAATCCCACGCCAAAATCACGAGCCGCTTGTAGCCCGCGCCGTCAAGCGTTTGCGCCTCAATCGCCAAGTCTTCAACCTTGTGCGCCGCAACCGCGCGATCCGGATAGCCACAATAGACAAGTTCCAGCGTTCCATCTTCAGTTTTGCGAACACCCAAATCCCTTCTGTTCGTCATCGGCTCCGCGCCATAAAGTTTCAAGATAATTTTCTGCATCTCATAAATCCGCGCGCCGCCCAGATATATCATCTCGCGCTGGTAATTGCCGATGTTTTCAATAAGAAACGGCTTTGATTTCTGCTCCACCAGCCGCGCACGCGCAACTTGTATTCCTACTTTTCCTAATTCACATCCAATCCAACGGCGATTGAGTTTTTCGGCAACTGATATTGTTGTACCGGAACCGCTAAAAAAATCTGCCACGAAATCTCCCTCTTTTAGGGATGATTGTTTTATAATTAATTCCAATAATTCCTCTTTCTTTTCTGTTTCATAACTTGTAGTAAAATCGGAGGCGGTGATATCCTCCCACAGAGAATCTCTTAAAGCATCTTCAGAAGCATCAATTTTATATTCCGGCTTCCCTGTGCCGCGGCTTGCTCTTAAAGACCCTTCTTGAACGGCAATTTCGGCTTTTTCTTTCGTCCACCTCCAATGATTATCGGGGCTAGGTTTAAAACCGAATAATTCATAATCCATTCCCCGTCTATAACCCGCCGCCTCAAATGAATGCCACCGCTCGGGTCTAAATATTTTTTTCCTTGCAGGCAAAATTAAATGCTTCTCCGTTCTTGCATAAAAAAATATGGAGTCTACTGCTTGATTTAATTTAGGTACTAAATCCCGTTCTTGTATATTCTTTTTAATTCTTTTCACGACAATCTCATTTCTAAAATTCTCCCTTCCAAAAATCTCATCCATCATCACTTTCACATAATGCCCCACATGCCAATCAAGATGCACATAAATTGAGCCGTCCGGGGCGAGGAGGCGCTTCATCAGTTGCAATCTAGGGTAGAGCATATCCAAATAGCTGTCCGTGCCGCCGGCCCAGGTGTCTTTGTAGGCAAGCCGTTCTATCACGCTCGGCTCTTTGGTGATTTCAAAATCAGGAGATTGCTTCGCTTCGCTCGCAATGACAGAAGAGGAAAGTTTTATTTTATGCGAATAGTCCGCTTTGGAATCAAACGGCGGGTCAATGTAGATGAGGTTTATTTTCCCCTCGTAGCCCTGATTCAAAAGCGCATGCATGGCAAGCAGATTGTCGCCCCAGATAAGGCGGTTCATTTTTTGCTTGTCCAGTTCTTCCTCGCCCAAAAGCTCGTCCCGAAAAGACATCGGCAATTGTCCGGCGGTTTCCGGGTTCGGAATCACCACCTCGGCGGTCTGAAATTCTATGTCTTTGGGGTTGGGCGCGCGCCGCGGCTTTGAATCCCACACAATCTTCGCCGAGTCCTTTTTGCGATTGTTTCCGTTATTGTTCATATTTTTACTTAAATCATCAACGCCTATAGACAAACTCCTTTAAAAATAAAGTATCATACATGTTGAATTTTAGTCAAAAAATCTCCCGCGCCAAACTTTTGTAATTCAAAGTTTTTTGGTATAGTCTACAAACTGATACCCAACAGACTATGGCAACAATTCTTATTACCGGAGGGGCCGGGTTTATAGGCTCGCACCTTGCGGACGCGCTTGTTTTACAGTCTCATCGCGTGGTGATTGTAGATAATTTATCGCGCGGAAAAAAAGAGCGCGTCAATAAATCTGCCCGTTTTTATGAAACCGATATAGAAAACCAAACAAATCTTTCGGGCATTTTCAAAGCAGAACGCCCGAAATACGTGTTTCACCTTGCGGCGCAGATTGACGTGCGAAAATCCGTAGAACAGCCCTCACAAGACGCAATGGCAAATATTATCGGCACGATCAACCTGTTAGAACTTTCTGCGAGCCATCAAATCGAAAAGTTCATTTTTGCTTCAAGCGGAGGCGCGCTTTATGGCGATAAGGCCCCTCTTCCCACCCCTGAAACGCGCAACAACATGGCGCTCGCAAATCCGTCTTCTCCATACGGAATAGCAAAGCTGTGCGCTGAAAACTATATTTTATTTTTTTCCCGATCCGTTGGCTTGCCCTATAGCATTCTGCGGCTTGCAAACGTGTACGGGCCATTTCAAAACTGCGAAGGCGAAGCAGGAGTAATTGCGATTTTTATTCATACATACCTCCGCGGCAAACCTCCCGTGATATACGGCACTGGCGAGCAAACCAGAGATTTTGTATTCATTGACGATGTTATTGACGCACTTCTGAAAAGCTGGCGGCATAAAGAAAGCGATATTTATAATATCGGCACTGGCTCTGAAACAAGCATCAATAAAATTGCACAACAGATCAAAACACAGATCGGCTCGCGGCTTGACCCGCAGTACGAAAACCCTAAAGTGGGCGATGCAAAACGAAGTTGCCTTGACTCGCAAAAAGCAAAACACAAACTTTCGTGGAAACCAAAAACATCTCTGCAGCAAGGCATCAAAAAAACAATTGTCTCTTTTAAGAATATATAAGTAACTGAATCGCACGCGTATGTTTCCGCTTCTTCCTCTTTTGATTATAGACTCTCTCGCGGTGTGTTTGAGCATTGCACTCGCGTATTTCGCGCGTGGACTGCCGTTCTTGGCAGAATACCTGCCCCGCATACAGCCGTTGAGCCTGTACGTAAAGAGCGTGCCGTTTGCAATCCTGTTGAGCTGGATTACCTTTTATTCTGGAGGGATTTACACAAAGAAGAAACGCATCAGCGCGTTCACTGAAATTGGAAGCCTGCTCTTGTGCCAATCTTTGGTTGTGGTTTTGATTATGGCCGGTTTATATCTTGCGAAGTACGATTATTCGCGCCTCATGGTGCTCTTTTTTGCGATCATAAGTTGCGCACTGCTTCTGCTTGGGCGTATGTTATTCCGCCGAATTGAACGGGCGCTGTACCAAAAAAACATCGGCATCACGAACATTGCTGTCGTGGGGACAGACCTCATCAGCCGCCATGTGCAAAGAAGGATTATGCGCTATGCACAGATGGGGTACCGGTTCAAAGGGTTTATCAGCGCGCTCCATAACCAAACGCTTCCGCTCTTTCCAAAAGAGGATAACACGCTTTTAGGGCCGCTTTCAGACATTGAACATATTATTAAAAAACACCGCTTAAACGAGCTGTATTTTTCAGAAAGCGCACACCTGAATAAAGAAAAAATTATTCTTCTTGCATTAAAATGCAGAAAACTGCATGTACGGTTCAATATCTCTGCAAACCATTTTACCATGCTCTCTCCGCACGTTCATGTTGACCAAATTGAAGGCATCCCCGGGTTTGAAGTTACCACGAACAGCTTTTCGTTTTATAATGAAATCGTCAAGCGCATATTTGACCTCGCGCTCTCACTGCTCTTGTTTATCCTCCTTTCGCCGCTCTTCCTGCTTATCGCAATCGCGCGCGCGCTTGAGGGGGAAGGGACGATTCTCTTCTCTCAAGAACGGGTTGGACGTTTTGAAAAAGTATTTATGATGTATAAATTCAGAACGCTCAAAATAAACACGGGACCCCTGCGCGTAACCGCGAATGATCCGCGCGTTACCAAAGTCGGAAAAATTCTCCGCACGTTCAGCCTTGATGAACTTCCGCAACTCTATAACATTGTGAAAGGCGACATGAGCTTTGTTGGGCCCCGGCCTGAACTTCCTGCCATTGTGCAAACATATAAGAGGTGGCATCATTTAAGGCATCAAGTGAAACCCGGACTTACCGGGCTTTGGCAGATTCTCGGACGCAAAGATCTTCCGCTTACCGAAAATATAGAATACGACCTCTACTACATTCAAAATTTATCATTTATGCTGGATATAATTATTATGCTGAAAACAATTCCAAAAGTCATCGCTGGAAAAGGCGCATATTAAATAAACGCGTATGTTTATCAAAAAGTATCTCGCGCAATATGAAATTGTCTCAAACCGCGCCCTGCTTGCATTTTTGGCGCTGATTCTGCTTTTGACCGTTCCCGCCCTCTTTGAGGGAGGGAAAAGCCCTGCCGCGCAAACAGGAATTTTGCTTGGCGCAGGAATTCTCGCGCTCATCTATATTTTCAGCCAAAAAATCAGCGCCGCGCCTGCTGAATCTACAAAAAGAATATCGCTCGTAAACCCGCTCACTATCAGCTTTGGGGCGCTCGTGCTCGTGAAACTGTTCAGCCAATTCACGTCAGTAGAACCGTACACGAGCTTTTTTGATTTTTTGCTCTTTATCGCATATGCGGTCATTTTTGTGCATTTCGCGCCCTTTGCAAAAATTCGCGCGCGCGAACTGATTTTAAACATCTTGATTCTCTTTGCCATTATTCTCTCGGCAATCGGGATACTCTTTTTCCTTCGCGGAAGCTGGCCAAAGCTTGTTGGCACGTTTTACTGGCATAACGCCTTTGCCGGATTTATTTCCATGTTTTTGCCCATAATCTTCGCAAAATTTTTCTCTGCAGAAAAACATATCGCAAGAATTCTCTGGGGAGCGGGAAATGTTCTCGCGCTTTCTGCGCTCTTTTTTACCTACTCCCGCGGGGCAATGCTCGCCCTGCTCATTATTCTCCCCTTTTTCATCGCTTCATTCAAAACGCACATTTGCGCCCGTTTCAAAGGCATTGTCGCACTGCTTATTCTTGTAATTGCAAGCATACTGGCAATTTCCTACGGGAAATCGCATACGCTCGCTCCGTCTCAAGCTGATCTTCTCAAACCAAAAAATCCGCTTGCGCAAAGCATTCAAAAATCTCAAGGTACCGCAGACGTGCCGGAGCGGAATCACCTCGTGAGCTCAACGCAGGAATTTCGTTTACGGCTGTGGGAGAGCATTCCGCGCATGATTTTTAAAAAACCAATTTTGGGAGTTGGCGGTGACAATTTCAAACGCGGATACATTCTTTTCGCAGAATCGCCGCAAATCTATGCACAGCACGCGCATAACCTCTACCTTGAAACCGCGGCAGAGCTTGGGGTTATCGGGCTTCTCGCGCTGTGCGGATGGATATTTTTCGTGTTTAAAAACTCTTATGTTCATGCTTTCAGATCTTCGCAGACCTCGCACACAGCGAAAGCTCTCTTTTACGGACTTTTGATCTTCTTTTTACACAACGGCATAGATACAGACTGGTACTATCCGAGCATTTTCATGACCGCGCTGTTTTTTATCGCCTTCATCAACCAAAGCATGTTCCATGCGTGCGCGTGCGAACGCGGAAAAACTCTGTTTCCGCTCATGGGAACCGCCGTTTTATCGCTCCTTTTCATTGCATTTTCAGCCAGCAACTACGCGAGCCTGTACTTTAAAGATCAAGCCGCAGAGTACCGTGCGGTATACCACATTCCAGAAGCGCTTGCAGTGAGCAAGAAAAGCCTTGAATTTAACCCGTTCAATTTTGAAAATAGGTTTCTCTTTGCGCAAGACAATTATCAGCGGGCCGTGCTTGAAAAAAAAGATCGGGATTTAAAAACATTTTTCTTCGCGCGGGCGGAAGAAGAAGCGCAAAAAACAATACGGGAAGCGCCACTCTATAGCCCTGCATCCTTTCTTCTTGGAGAAATCTACCGCCTGCAAAAAAAAATACCTTCAGCAAAGGAGCGCTATGAATACACGATCGCAATAAACCCGTTCCACAAAAAAGCGTACCTCCAGTTAAGTACGATATTCCTTAAACAAAACCGCTCTGCTGAAACCATTGCAGTGCTTGCGGCTCCGCTCCGCATCTTTACGCCCGAATATTACGCCTCGCGCATTAATCCTGAACAGCTCTTGCCTGAAGAAATACAGGCAAGCGCGCGGCTTTACAATCTTCGCGCCATTGCCTACGCGCAAATGAAAAACAAAGACGCCGCAAAAAAAGACCTGAATACCGCACTCGCTTTGAGCCCTGCGGTAACGCTCTTTCAAAAAAATCTTGAAATTCTAGAAAATGCCGAGAATCTGGAAGCGCCCCTTTCCTTAAAGTACTAATGTTTGCTATACTCAATTCTCTTATTACCTTCACTGCTTTATGAAAAAAAGACGAAAAAACCATACCGGGCTATATATCTTCATTGCAATTATTCTCATCATTGCGGGAATTATTGCCTATAAACAAGCGGCTCGTCCGCGCTACAATGATCCAAAACCGCCGCGGGCGTTTCAAGGCGGAGAAAATGCGCAAATTGTTATTACTGAATTTTCTGATTTTGAATGCCCCGCATGCCGAAGCGCCTTTCCCCTCATCAAGGCGCTTACGAGGGAAAAAGGAGATCTTGTTCGTTTTGATTATCGTAATTTTCCGCTCATATCCATTCATCCGTTCGCATTTCATGCCGCAGAAGCATTTGAGTGCGCAAACGATCAGGACAAAGCATGGGATATGCATGATATGCTTTTTGAAAATCAGCCCCGCTTGAGCCCTTCGGATATTGAGCAGATGGGAAAAGACTTGAATCTGGATATGGAAAAATTTAACGCCTGTCTTGGCTCCCGCGCAAAAGCAGGCATCGTAAACGATGATCTCAAGGCTGGGAGAAAACGCGGCGTTGATTCCACCCCAACATTTTATATTAATGATCGCAAAATAAACAACTGGCAACTTCTCGGCACCGAAATAAAGCTTGAATTGAAAAAGCTCGGCATAAGCACGCAAACGCCTCAACCGCAAAAGGATAACGCAGACGAACAATAATCTTTTCTTTCATGTTTGAGTTTCTCCACTCTTACCCCCCTTCTCCAATTCTTTTGAGCGCGGGATACATAACCGTGCGGTGGTATGGATTTTTCATTGGAATCGCCACGATTTTAAGCCTTTTTGTCGCAATACAAACTGGAAAGCGGAACGGGGTATCCACAAACACCATCATAGATATTTCGTTTTGGCTCATTGTGTGGGGCATTATTGGCGCGCGATCCTACCACGTGCTCAACGAACTGGGATTTTATATATCCAACCCTGTTGCAATTTTTAAAATTTGGCGCGGCGGCCTTGCAATTCACGGCGCACTGCTCGCCGGAGTGTTCGTGCTCATCAGATACGCAAAACGGCTTACACTCGTTCCGCAGAACGCCTTGCAAAACACGCTTACGCTCCTTGATGTATTTGCCCCGGCGCTCCTTTTGGGGCAGGCAATCGGGAGAATCGGAAACTATTTTAACCAGGAACTTTTTGGTCTGCCTTCTCTGCTCCCATGGAGCATCCCGATTAGCCCGGAATATCGCCCGCAGGGCTTTGAAGATGTTTCTTACTTTCACCCGACATTTCTTTATGAATCCCTGTGGGACATTACTGGATTTATCATTCTCCTCGTTATGCTTCGCGCGGGATTAAAAAGCAAAGGCCGCTCTCAAAAACGCGGGCGCATCTTTGCAAGCTATCTTGTCATATACTCAACAGGAAGAATGTTCACTGAATTCCTGCGCATTGACACAACGCCGCATCTTTTGGGCATACGCCTCCCATTCCTCGTAAGCATCGCACTGATGGTGATGGGAATACTGTTTCTTGGCATACTCTGGAAAAAACAGAACAGGGACAAGATTCGCACAACATCAAAAAATGTTCTATAATACTAGAATACTAGATGATAAATTATTTTTATTAAAATATTATTCACTCAACATAAAAATATGAATAAAAAATTCGTATCATATACGATTATCTCGGCGCTGATTATTGTCATTTTCAGCTTTATTTATTACCTGTCCACTGCGAATCTGGCGCCAACAAGCCAGCTTGCGCCAGTACAAAACCTCATTCGCAAACCTCTCAAGCCTTCTGCCCAAAATCCAGAGCAAACAAATTCTGCCGCCGCACAACCACCTTCTCAAGAGGAAGGCATTGCCCAAAACGAGCCGTCGGTGAACGCGGCATCAGGTACGGCGCAAAAGCAGGTAAACGAATATACACAAAACGCGCAGGATAAATTACTTGAACTGCAAGAGTTGCTGAAAAAACAAAATGAAGGGAAAGTATCAATCCTAAACCTGATCCTCGGCATACAGACCGCTCATGCGCAAGAAGCAGACGCAAACGAAGAATCTGTTTCTGCGGCAAATCAAGTTGCCACATTGGTGAGCGAGATACAAACCAACCTTCAGCTTGCCATGGAAGCAACGGAAAGCACTACCTCGCCGGAAGAAGGGCAGGACTTACTTGAAACAATTGCCGACACCCAAAGCGCTGTTATTGAAACGCTTGACCAAATCGCCCAAACCACAACCGATCAGGATATCGCCGCAGTTGTTACTGAAGGATCGCAAAATATTGAGTTAGACCAGGAAGATGTAACAAACAATATTACCGAAGCCGAAGAGGCTATTGAAAATGGCGCGAGTTCAGTTCAGCTTGCGCTTACTACCGATGTGGAAGAACTCCTCCAAGACAACCCAACCATCAAAAAAGTTCCGCTTATTATTCACCGCCGCGCCGAAATCATTGCAAAGAGGCGCCTTCGCGTGCTCAAAAAAATTTCTGAAACACGGGACGTTTTAATTCAGCAGGGAGTAAGCCCTGCCCAAGCAGAAGAAGCGCTGAAAGACGTTCAGCAAAGCGCACTCCCCATTGGAGTTGCGGGCGAGAATATCCGCGATTCCGCAAAAACGCTTCGTCGCTCTATACAAGAATTACACAAAACACGAAGAGCAATAAATATGAGTGCAGACCCCGCAGAAATTGTGAACGCGCTCGCCACTACGCGCAAACAAATAGCGCAATTCAAAGCAGAGGGGGAAACAATTAACGACACCTCGCTTGCAGAGATAAGCACGCTCATAGATGCTGGCACGCGAGGCGATATACTCAAAGCGGCAAAAATACTGCGTGACATTCGCGGCGCAATCAAAAATGAGACATTACTCCAAGCGCGAAACGCCCGGCGCGAAGAAAGAAAAACTGAAATTGAAACAATACAAGCTACTCGCGAACAAGTAAAAAATAACGAAATTTCATCTGAAGATGCGCGAAAACAAATTCAACAAATCAGGCAAGAACACCGAGATGCCATTAAAGAGGATATCAGTAAACGAGCGGAACTGATAAAAGCGGGGGCACTTTCCCCCCAGCAGATAGTAACTTCTGAACAACGAGAAACAGCGCAAGCGGCGCATGCTGAACTTCAAAAAATGCGCGCCGAACGGGAAACAAAACTGAAAGTACTGCAACCGCGCCTTGACGAGTTGGAGATAAAGAGAAAACTGCGCCAAGAAATACGCGACAATCGCCAGGAAGGACGCACAGAGGTGCAAGACAACAGGAAAGAAACACAAGATGCAATACAAGAAAACCGTCAGGAAGGCAGGGAAGAAATACAAGACAACAGAACAGAAACAAGGGAGAGCGTGCAAGGCAACAGACAAGAAGGTAAAGATCAGGCGCAAGGGAATCGCCAGGAAGGGCGGCAAGAAGTGCAAAGCAATAGACAAGAAGGCAGGGTTGAAGTACAAGACAACCGACAAAACGCAAAAGAAGAGATAAAAAAAGCAATAGAAGAAGGGCGCAACGAAGACGTGAAAGGCATTCTTAAGGACACAACTCAAGAAAACCGCGATATCAAGCAAGATACGCGCCAAGAAAACAAAGACATCCGCAAAGACACAGTACAGGAAAACCGCGCCATAAAGCAGAACGTCAAAGAAGAAAATACGACGATCCGCAAAGACACAGTCCAAAAAAATAGAGATATCAGAAAAGATACTCGTCAAGAAAATCAAAATATCCGCAAGGACACAACTCAAGAAAATCGTAGTATAAAACAAGATACACGCCAAGAAAATAGGGATATCCGATCAGGGGGAGGGAGTGGAACAGAAAAAACACCATCCCCTTAAATAAACCTTTGAAACAGAAAAAAAACAGAGGGCAAAAAATTTTTGCCCTCTGTTTTTTTTCACATTCCTCTCCCTAAGGCGCGCATAAACGCCGCAAGCGACAGCGTTACTACAGCAATTATTCCTGCCATCGCGAGCGTCAGAGCATGCTCAAGTAACGTAAACTTTTTTGACTCATGACGAGAATCCCGCTCGCTCTTTCGTATCATCTCTTGTGCCGCCTTCGCTGGAATGCGGGAGCGCAAAAATTCATGCGTCAGTTCTTGCGGGATAAAAAAAATATTCGTCCGCACCGCTTTTATGAAATCCTCTGCGGCGCGCAACCTTTTGACATTTTGAGAGCAGGGCATCTGCAGAACTACCGAAGATGGGAGCAGTATTTTAAGGGTATGCGACATACGCAATTCAGACACCACCTCATATAAACGAAGCCATTGCAAAAAATAATACTCTTTCAAAAACGATTTCAAAAAAATCCTTTTGCTTACTGGCGAACGCTGAACAAAGAATGCAAGCTCTCTCAACCCAAACACCGCAATACATAAAAAAACAACGAACGAACCAATATGATACAGCAAAACATCGCGCAGGAGCAGAAGCAGGCGCAAGGCAAGGGGAAACTTAATGCCCTGCTGAAACGCAAGTGGCTCTAATTGAGGCATAACAAATACACTCATGAAGATCATTATTGCAATGAGCAGAACACCAACGATGCATGATGGAAGTACCGCCGCCATTAATTTTTTACGAAACATCTGCTTGGTGTGCGCGTTTTCTGAAAACGCGCACATCGCTTCACAAGAACGGCCGCGTGCGTGCGTATAAGAAAAAAATTCCTGCTCACTTTTAGTAATAATACCAAACCGCAATAAAGTTTCAGAGATTTCTGCCTGCTTGCCATAAATTTCTTTGCCGCATGGTAAAACCAAACACATCGCTTGCTTTAAAGAGTAACCTGCACAAATCAAAAAATGTATCCGGGAGAGCATGTCAGATCGTTTTTTTGCGCCCTTTCGCAACTTTCGCAAGGGAGCTTTCATCAAGAAAAGAACTGCCACGATACGCTTCACCGCTTTTTGCGTGCATAGATTTTTTCTCATATTCATGCTAGTATATCATTGGAGAAAAAAATCCATTCTTCTCTTTTTACCCTTATTAAAGCCGTCGCTTTATCAAGAGAAGAAGGAACCAAAATAGCGAAAATTAAATAAAAACAGGGCCGACAAACAAGGAGGACCGATGTCACTTAATGTTGTGTATAAAAAGTGACGCGCTCTCAAAGGAAATGCGTTTTAAGCACATTCTTTGAGTAAGGTCGAAGCAAGTGGCACTGTTTTTTTATTTATAATAATCACAAAATCCTATGAAGAGAGCACTCAAAAAATTCTTCAGAAAAATTCAAAAAAACAAACAAGGATATTCTCTTGTTGAAGTGATGGCCGCAACCGCGATTATCGCAACTGTTTCTGCGACCGGCGCAATGAGCGCTGGAACTCATATCAGCAAGCAAAAAATCAGCGCAACGATGGCTGAAATGAAAGAGATATACAACGCGGTAGAGCAGTATCACATCAGCAACCCGGGAGCAACCTTCAGTTCGTTTACAAGTTCGTTGGTCAATACAGGCTACCTGCCACGTTTATTTACACAGGTTCCCGAAAGTAGCTGGAAAACTGACTGGGGCAAAGACGCGTTTGGGAATTCGTATAAAATAAAAAAACCCACAGCCGCAGAAAACGGACTTCTGACAAGCTGTGGGCAAGATGGAATCTGTTTTGAGGATTTAGATGATGAAGAAAAGCTTACATTTCCGGACGCAGATAAAGACAATATCTCCATGGAACTCTCTAAAATTGTGCGGTAAAAATTGAAATAAAAACATCAGACTGTCCGAAAAGGTGATTTCCCAAAAAATCACCTTTTCGGAAGGCTGATTTGGAAAAGTTTTTCATATAAGTCCATCCGAAAATTCACTAAAAAGTGGATTTTCGGACGACCTCATGAATTGCAAGTTACATCGCCTCAATTACTTCACGAATATACCGCATCTGCGGCGACAAAAATTCCTGTTTGGTAATTTTATTCACTGCGTACAGCGCATTTAAAGGCTTTGTGCCGGTATATTTTTGATATTTCTTCGGATAATTATCTTCCAGCCCGCCGTTTGGAAAAATATATATTCCCTGCACTTTCAAACGATTTAACTTCTGGCTTTGACTCATACCCCTGCGCACAAAGCGCCTCATTTGTTCAACCGGTTCGCCACACAATGCGTCCTTATCCAGAAGCACCATGCAGGGAAGGTGGAATGCGGAACATAAATCCATGTAAATCCCCACGTTAGACTTTCCATGGGCGTAGACAACTTTGATATCTTTTGCCTTGGAATAAAATCGGTCAATCATGCCTCGCATGAAAATTCTGTCCGAAACACCTTCTACAATCAATGCCTGTTCAGCAAAAAACATCTGCGTATTATCGGCATTGAGTTCTTGCACAAGGCGCGTCTTATCAAGGGCGTGATGTGACTGATCTAAACTATACACGTTCGTACTCCCTCCTCTGTCGCGGTGTACGCGATACACGTGATGCAGGTTATACGGCTGAACAAATATCGCATGGTGGGTTGTCAGAAACACTTGATTGTTGAGCTTCGCGTCTTCCAACAACTTGGTAAGCTTTTTGAGCACGCTTGGATGCAGATGTATTTCCGGCTCGTCAATGAGAATAATACTGTAACTGGGATGAAAAATATAAAAGAGCATTAAAAAAAGCCGCTGGAATCCAACCCCCATGCGCACAGATGCAGAAACAAAAAGATCTTCGTTTATTTCGTCGCGAGGGAAATATGCGCTTAAATTCTGAATAAAAAACTGGTATGCTTTTGAAAATTCTTCTTTAAATTTTTTTAAATCGTTGATGAAATCAAAATCATCAACCGTTGCGTCAGAAGAGATGCGGATCATCTGCGCGGCAATGTTTTCCCCAACATCTTGCGCTCCAGCCAATTTGCCGTTCACCTGATATGTTTTTTTGCCGTTTTTTTGCGTCACTCGTATGCATTGTGTCTGTGCTGTTTCAAGCTCAACGAGCAAATCCGCGTCCGTATCATCAAAACGCAGAGGGTCAACATGAGTATTTAAAAGCAGTTCAATGCCGTCTAAAATATTGGTCTTTCCCGCGTTATTTGGCCCGATAAAAATGTTTATATGCCGAAACGCGCTGAAGTGCACTGTTTCCTCAACGCTCTTATAATGATGTATCAACAGTTCTTTAATTTTCATATATTCTCGAATATCGTAGAGAGAACATAGAGAAAAGAGCATGCACCACCCATTGACGCACTCATACAGAGTTATTATACTGTTACAGCGTTGATTTTAAAAGAAAGTCTTAATGGACCGGTAGTTCAATTGGTTAGAGCACCGCCCTGTCACGGCGGGGGTTGCGGGTTCGAGTCCCGTCCGGTCCGCCATTCACACTTACGCTTATTGCAAAAACTGCGTATGGGTTCGTCCCATCATACGATGGGACGCCATGTCGCATGACATGGCGAGTCCCGTCCGGTCCGCCATTCACACTTACGGAATAGTCACAATGACTCCGCACTCAGGAAAGAATAAAAATAGAATTTTTAAAAAAACGATACACAAGGAGAATTGCTATGCCTAACAATATCACGATATTTCTTTGTAAAGTGCTAATAAAGTTTCTATTTCCGTTCATGGTGGTTATTTATTACCAATAATTCCTTATCAAACGTCAAAACACGCCCCGCGTTCAATCGCGCCCATGCAAGGAGAAAGCTGTCAACGAAATGCAATCCTTCGCGATACCACTTCCATAAAGACAAAAGCGTGTCGCGCTCCGCAACTTGTAGCCACCTTTGGCTTAAAAAAATCTCGAAGGCATTAGCAATTTCTTCGCGCCGTTTTTTGTAAAACGATTCCAAAACAAAACTGCCTTCGGCAACCACAATCGGCAAAACAACAATTTTCCGCTTTCCGCTTTCACCCTCCTTAAACCACTGCTCCGCCTGCTTTTTTTGCGCCGTGTTATCGCCAACCAAAAACCGCACTAATACGTTTGTGTCCAGAACATCTAAAGTCATACTTTTCCCGCCCACCGCTTGGCAAATGCGCCGCGAGCTTTTTTGAGTTTCTCATCAGTAAGAGAAACAGAGGATTTAAGCACGCCGGAAAGCGACCAGAAATCGGCTTTGGGTTCAACCACAATTCTTTTATCCTGCACGCGAATCCGCGCTTTTGTCGCACCGGAAATGCTAAAAAGTTTCCGTACAGCCTTCGGTATGGTTAATTGTCCTTGACTCGTTATAGTGGCAATGTAATCCATAATGTTATAAAAAATAATAATGGCGAATGTATTAGCATTATTGTATACCTTACTAATAAACACGTCAACCTTGCACCATTCCTTTCAAATATAGATTTCATAATGCACTTAAACCTCTTCGCTATGCGTCCAGAGAAACTCAAACACATTGCGGTACGCCTCTGCTATGTGTTTGCTCTCTATCAAAACCACAAACGCATCATGCTCTACAGAAAAAATTCCTACTTTATCGGCGTATATAATATTATCATTCACGAGCATCCCGCTCGGCGCCACTTTTATACGGTGATGCGGATTTCTGTTTTGTTTAATGCGCTCTCTATAAACGCTTTCGTATTCATTTTTTGGCAGAATTTCGCGCGCGCGGTTTTTTTTGTTCTTCATCTCCCGAATCCATGTTTCAAGCAACTTTTTGTATCCACTTTCAAAATGTTTTAGTTGACCAAAGCACAACACCTCTTCGCCTGCCTTAACAGAGTCAATGATTTCACGATATACCTGCTCCACCCCGCGGCTTCCTTCTGAAATGTGGACGCTTGGTTTTTCCGGCTTGTCTTTATACAAAAGAAGCAGTTCTGGCAATGCTTCTTCTAACTGATTTTTACGAAAATCCATCTGCTGCAAAAGTTTTTTTGGAGATACCGGGTTATACAGTGTTGCTTTAGCGGTTTTAGAAATATCTACCAATCCTTTTATGTTTAGTTCGTTCAGAATAACATACACGGTGGAGCGTTTTATTCCACTGCGCTTGGCAATGGTAAACGCGGTGTCCTTGCCGAGCTGTAAAGAGGCAAGGTACACGACTGCTTCCTTTTCGCTTAACCCAAGCTGTTGTAAAACTTTTGAAGTGTCCATAAATGCAAGCATAACACTGTCAATAATTTTGTCAACAGATAGGGAGTGCTCGCAGTTTTTTGGCTTGTTGTAGAGAAAAAGTGATTGTCTTATCTTCTCATTAAATTGACTGAATTTGGAAAAGTGGCATGTTTTTTTATATTAGGAGGTGATTAAGATGGAAAGGATTGTAGGAGCAGTCCTGTTTTTTACAGGGCTGGGCATAATGATCGGATCTATCATTTTGCTCAAGCTCTCCCCACTTGGGTATGCGGGAATCATAGTGGGATTTATAGTATCCGCCAGTGGCCCCTTGTGGGCCATAGGCTTCCCATTCCCTGGTAGGAGGAAGTAAGCAAAAAAGCGCGAGGTTGATGAACATTCTCCCTCGCGCTCCTTTTTTTATACCACCCCCATTTAAAAATTTATACATCTTTCTCAATCAAATCGGGTCGCGTTTTTTAAGATTTTTTGTACTTCGTCTGTCTCCACTTGTGAAAATTCGGCGTAGAATTGTCCGACTGCTTGAAAGTGCGGCGGGGTTTCTAAAATAATTGTTTCATCTGCGAGGTTTTGGAGTTTTTCAGCGGTGCCCGGAGGCGCTACCGGGAGCGCGACTATAATTTTAGCTGGCTTGCATTTGCGCACCGTGTCAATTGCGGCTTTCAGCGTATAGCCTGTTGCCGCTCCATCGTCTGCGATGACGACTGTTTTGTTTTTGAGGGAAGGCGGTTTTGCTTCGCCGCGAAATGCTTGCTGATACTTCGCAATCTTTTTTGTTTCGCGCGCAATTGTTGCATCAATATAACTTTTTGAGATTCCGTACGCCGCGATTACGTCTTGATTTAAAAACAACCCACCGTTTTCCGAAATCGCGCCAATCGCAAATTCTTCATTCCCTGGCGCACCGATTTTGCGGCAAATGATAACGTCAAGGGGCGCGTGCAGGGCGTGTGCGATTTCAACGGCAGTTACTACACCGCCGCGCGGCAGACCTAAAACGAGGAGATTTTTTGCGTTTTTCAAGTGTTGCAATTTTTGCGCAAGTTCCGCGCCTGCGTCTGCGCGATTTTGAAAAGTCATAAATGTTAAACCGTTTTAAGAAATTGATCGGTATACTGTGGTTGTGGCTTAATTAGTTTTGAAATCTCCCAGATGATTTTAAACTGCTCCCGCATAAGTTCAACAAATTCCGCGCTCGTTATGACAAAGCCAAACATCTCTTTTTGAGAAGAAATAAACGCCGCTTTGTCGGCATAGAGCCAGTAACTCATATTCCATACCATTCCCTGCGGCGCAAAGCGTAAGTCGCGCAAGTGCCCCTTGCCTACCCCAAGATATGGATGTTCCTTAAAATTTACTAATAGTTGTTGTTTTGCCGTAGCTTTTCATTCATTCATCTGATGCCAAAATAATCAGGCGCGGCTCTTGCTTTGGAATGGTTGGAAAAAATCGTTTTTTAATTTCCGCATGCAGTACAGTGCTTAGGATTGGACGCCTGAAATAGGCGCGAAAAAACATTTTATCCTTTCAGCAACCTCGTTTTTTGTATCCTCGCCTTTCACAAAATAATCCGCGGCGCCGAGGGCTTTTACTTTTTCAATGTCGCTCGCCTGCGAAAGATTTGAAAAAACGATCACCGGAATCTCGTGCGTCTTTTGCTCGTCCTTCAATTCCTTCAAAACTTGAAATCCATTCTTGGGCTGAATGATGAGATCTAAAAGAACTAGATCAGGCATTATTTCAAGTATTTTCTTCAACACGGATGCGGTATCATTGAGCATGCTTACCTCAAACCCAGCCTGCTCAAGCGCATATTTATACGCAAGCGCGAGAAATGCATCATCGTCAATAAGCAAAATTTTCTTTTTTCCGCTCGCCATAATGTTTAATTTAACAGCTCAACGACTTGCTTCCGCACGCAATGCATCTATTTTGGCGCAGAGCGTGTTTATCTCTTCTGCCTTATTCAGGCAGTGCAGTGCGCCTATGTCCTTTGCGATTTTTTCATTAATGCCCGCATTGTGCTGAACATCTTCATACGCGGAAAGAAACACGACTGGAACATCTTTCAAAAAAGGGTCTTCCTTCATTTTATAAAATGCGGCAACGCCGTCCATAATTGGCATCAAAACATCCATAATAACAAGCTTCGGTTTGAGCGCCCGTGCCTGCTCTAACGCCTCCTCTCCGTTTCCAGCCTCACAAATTGCGTATCCGAGCTGACGTAATTTTGTTGCCATCATCCCCCTAAAAAAAGCTTCATCATCAACGAGGAGCAAAGTGCATTCTGGTTCTCGCATTTTTTTATACACAATTACCTAGATAAAAAAATCTCGTCTGTAATCTCTGACTCGCATGCCCGAACAGTGATCACCCCGCCTGAAACTTTTTCAAGCGTGTACCCTGTTTTCCCGCTCGTCCACACTGTTTTCCCCTCCGGGCTCACCGGAACTTCAGCAAGATATCCGCTCGCAACGAGCCCGCTTACATCAACACACGCGTTCGGTTCAGCGACTGGAGAATCGCACCACACGTTTTGCAAGTCGCACTCTGCGGTGTCCGTTCCTATCATCGCAATCGTGTCTGCGCTCATTCCAGCGACCGCGGGAATGTGCGCACCTCCATGATCAACAAGATAAAGCTTTATTGCTTCAGCTACCGTGGCAGTATCAGAAAAACGCTCCGCATCGCGGCCCTTTTTGAACTGATCCTGCGGCCGCAAACCGACCATAGCAATACCCGCAAGTACCATGATAATAGCAAATACGCCCATAATTTCAATAAACGTAAAGCCGGTTTGTTCTGTTTGAATCATAAATTTTGAAAAACCACTGCGGCCTGCACGCGCATTATTTTTTCATTTTCTGAAGGGAGAAGCGCGCTTGGAACAATTTCTAAAATTTCATATGAAGGCGCAATCTTCTCAAGCTCGCTACGAAACAGCCTGTCTGTATCTTCTGAAGAGTACGCGAGCCATGAAATGACCATTGGAAAATTCTTCTGCGGCGGCGTCAGCGGGATCTGCCAAAGCCGCTCTCCTTTTTTTAACTGGCTTTGCGCTTTTTCCCGTGAAACCGAAAGAACTGCCTCATAACTTTCACCTTCTGCGAGGTGATCGGCAATCACCCGCCCTGCAATTCTATCAGGAGTATATTCAGATTCATCAAGCGCTAGTGCGGCAGTAAGAAGCAGTGCCTGTTCTTGTTGAGAAGAAGTTTTGCTCCCCTTCGCTGATTCTTCTGAAAGCGACGCTCCGCGCATACGATACCACAAGAAAAATCCTCCCAGAAGAGCCACAGTGATCACAATAAGCGACAGAGAAACTGCAAACAAAACGGATACACGCACGCGGTTTTCCCCTCCCTTGTCCTTTAAACTTTTTTCAACGAAGCTATTTTGCGCCAAAAGATGCCGCCTTTGGCCTGCCGCGTCATTTTCTGGAAGAATCACAGGATCTGCGGTACTCAATTTACCGCCAAACCCCTTCAACGCAAGCCCCACAGCTTCAATATATAAACGCTGACGATTTCTCGGGAAACGCTCCGATTCCAAAACTTGAGATTTTCCCAGCACTACATGGCGCGCAAGTTTTTCCGAAAAAAAATCTGCGGCTTTTTTAAGCTTGCTTGTTCCCCCCACAAGAATAATATCCTCAACTTTTGTATTAAATTTCTTCTCCACGTACGCAAGAGAATGCTGAATTTCCGATACCAACGCGCCCATCGTTTGCGCTAAACTATTTTTTACTTTCTCGTCTGCGTGTAAAAATCCGTACGTCCGCTTCGCCGCCTCTGCTTCTTCGTACGTCATTTCCATATCCGCGGCGAGATTTCTCGTGAGCGCATCGCCAGCGATGCGGGTTGAATACACATATTCTAAACCCCGTTCATCAAATACCGCAATCATGCTCGTGAACATTCCCATGTCAACAATGCATGTTTTCATTTTGGGATACCCGTAAAACAACCCGCGAGCGAGCGCAAAAATTTCACAATCATACGCCCTAACCTTGAGCTTCATAGAGGCAAAAAAATGTTCCCACTCATAGAACATCTCGCGCAAAACCCCAACTGCAACCACCTCGCTCTTTTTCGCATCCTGAACGCGTATTGCATGGGCAAGAATAGTATCTTCGTGCGTGAGCGGAATAGTCTTGAATGCTTCTTCATGCACCAGACGATCCATCGCGGGGACGGATACCTCTTTCTGTTCAATTGCAATAAGCGCGATGTAGGTATGCGCCTCGGGTAACCCGAAGTAAATTTGATTGCCCGTAATTGCATGCGGCTTCGCGGTTGCAAACACCTCGCGCACCGCGAGCGCAAGCTTTTCCGCATTTTTAATCCGCCCCTGCTCAACAATTCCGGGGGCAAGATGCGTTCGCCCTACGCTTGCAAGGCGAATACGCCCTTTTTGGCGTATCAGTTCAATCGCCTCAATGCTCCTCTCTGCAATATCTAACCCGATTGATTTTGTGTTTAAAAACATACTTTACTTTGTCCTGAATTACGACATGGGTGGTTGCAGGAACTTTTTTCACTTAACACTGGGCTTATTGATGCCATACAAACATTCGTTAATCGTTCAAAAAGCCCTGCAACCACCCAGAAAAACTGTTTTATCATGCAAGGTACTTTATTATTTTTCCTCCCATGAAGTAATATCAACAACATTTTGAATTATCGTTACGTTTACCTCAATGCTTTTTGTATACTCGCCGCTCGTGCCGATTACCGTAATTTTCCGCGATACCGGAGCGCTTCCCGTATCAGATATGCTTATTGTACAAGAACCGCCAAGAACTGATAAGCCCGCTGTTTGCCCGACTCCATAATTTTGATCCAGCCGCAACCGCAAAAGAGCTTCTTCGGCACAGCCGTCTGCGACGGAAAATGCCGCGCCTGCCCGAGCAGACATAAACCCTAAATCCAACTCGCGCAAACCCAAATTCGCGGCGCTTTGCGCCATCAGCAGGGCAACCGCGCCGAACGTCAGAATAATTATCAATGCGGCAATTCCAGCTTGTGTCTGTTTATTGGCGGAGGCTTGCCGCGCTTTGGAGGTTATATTCATACGATATATCTTTCCCAAAATTATTTTCTACAATAAGCTGAATTCTGATATTTCCCCGTGTTCCCTGTTGAGACAAGTTTGTAAAAATTAACGCGCTTACTTTTACTTTTTTGCTTGTGAGAGAAATCGGCGCGTTTCCGTTTTCTGCCATCACAAGCGTTCCGTTTCCGTCCAAAGAAAACACCCTGTTTGTTCCGCCCTGCACAAGCGCAAGTACCCCTGGATGTGCGTCAAAAACAGACGCGCCCTCGTTGATTTGGTTCGCCCCGCGTATGCGCTCAAGCATGAAATCAAGCGCGGTCCGCGCGTTTGACTGCACTTCCTGCCTCACCTCCGCTGTAGTACGCGCATGGCTTATAAACAGCGTAAAACTCATAAATGAAATAATTACAGCGCCAATGATGCCAATATAAATTAAAACTTCAACCAGCGTAAACGCGCGTTCATGAATTATCATAGATTACTTATAATTAATGCTCACTTCTTCTAAAATCGGCGTGCTTAACCCGTCGCTTATCAAAATTGCTTTATACCGCATCCATTGAAAGCCGTTGCTGTCAACATGCGCCATCTGCCCGCGCGAAACAGAATACGCATCGCTTTCATCTCCGTCATCTCCCTGCGGCCCAGCCCAAGTGAGCGACCATGCTCCCGGCGCTCCGCCCGTGTCCGGCGCCGTCTGAATTTGAAACTGCACAAGGCAGTCAGACACGCATGCGGGGATGCTCTCTTTCCATTCAATGGCTTGCACAGGAGAGCTGTCGCCCATGTTAAACGCTGAAGAAACCGCATATCCCATAATTGCATACTGAATTCCAAAAATCTGCGTCCATCCGACGCTCACGTTGTCTAATTGCACAAATTGAGATCCGTCGCTTTGCAAAAACGCCTTAAACAGAATTTTTTTGGTGATGCTTGGAAA
>Ga0075956_112_pt3 | contig 25902 bp, 26 predicted proteins | sample RifGroA2_FD_68050 | JGI IMG/M metagenome (GOLD analysis project Ga0075956, IMG submission 68050) | Parcubacteria bacterium GW2011_GWA2_44_12 | reverse complement strand
ATTGAAATGCTCTGCAATAAAGTTCTGTGGCTGGAACATGGAGCAGTGCGCGAGCAGGCAAGCGGGCAGGATATAAAAATGCTGATTGAACGGTATAAACTTGCCTATTAACCGCCGCATTGCAAAAAAAACGGTTTTTTAATATAGTGACTGGTACTTGCAAATAACGGGCGAGTGGCGGAACAGGCAGACGCGCAGGTCTCAAAAACCTGTGGGGGTTTCCTCATGTGGGTTCGATTCCCACCTCGCCCACCAAGATTAAACTTTCCGATTTTTGCCCGACCGATTCGGCCGCGCGAAGCGCGGAAAGGTATGGAAACACTGGCTCGCCACACACGGCGCGGCTCGCCAAGCGCAGGTTCGAGCCAAAGATTTCTTTGGCAATGACCTTTTTCTGCAAAAGGTCATTATCCTTTGCGATTTTGACGAGGGTTGAAGCGACTTTTATCCAGTTTTGGAACGGTTCGAGCCAATCATTCTGCTTTTGTTCAATCCGCGCCATTTTCTCGTCCAGCGACTTCTTTTCGGAGAGTAGGACGGCTTTCTGTTCTCGGTAGATTTCGCGCTCGATGTCTTGTTCAAGGTAGCCGTCAAGAAGTCGCTGGAGCTTCGTTTGTATGGCGCGGATTTTGTTTTGGCTTTCCTGAACAAAAGCAGAAACGGATTGGGCGGATTTCTCTTTGTCCGCTTCTGCCATTCCCAAAAGTTTTTCCGCCCAATCCGCACGCAAAGAAAACTTTTGAAGCAGAGAGGAAATTTGTTTGTCCAGTTCCTCTTGGCGAATACAGGGTTCGGGACATTTGATTGATTTGTTTTTCTTGGTGCAGTGGTAATAAATATAGTCGTGGACATTTCCATTCTTTTGCTTTTTCACCCTGTATTCGCCAGTTATAGACATACCGCAACTTTCGCATTTCAGTAATCCGCAGTAATCTTGCGGCTCATACTTAGTTTTGTGGTGCGGCCGTCCTCTCTGCTTCAAAACTTCTTGCACCTTATCAAAAGTTTTCTTTGTGATGATTGGCTCGTACTTTCCTTCGTGAAGTTCACCGCCATATTTGAATAACCCAGTGTAGAACGGATTGGAAAGGATAAAAGTCGCCCTCGTCTTGTGGATTCTCTTTCCACCGCGGGACATAATCCCGCGTTGCGCCAAAAAGTCCGAAATGTCCTCTAACCGCGAATTGCCCTCGGCGTATAACTCAAAGGCCCCGCGAATGATTTTTGCTTTCTTTCTATCCACTACCACTGTTTTTGTACGGCTATCGTTGATGTAGCCGATTGGCGCGGGTCCTGGATATTCTCCGCGCTTCGCTTTTTGGCGCAAACCACGCTTCGTGTTTTCGGAAAGAGAATCCACATAGTATTTGCTTTGCCCAAATACAATGTTCAACATAAATTTTCCTTGGGGCGTATTTTCAAACCATAGGGTTGGAAATTTCAAACTGGCGAGCTTGCCAATATCCAAGAGATAAATGATGCGCCCGCCGTCCACAGAATTGCGCGCCAATCTGTCCGCGTGCCATGCCAAAATTCCGTCCGCTTCGCCACTTTCAATCTTTTTCAACATCTCGCCAAATATCGGACGGCCCGGAATTTTGGCTGATTGTTTTTCAATCAAAACATCAACGATTTTCAAATTTTCTTGTTTCGCAAAGGCGCGCAATTCCGCGATCTGGTCTTCAATCGAACGCACCTGTTTGTCTTCCACATCAGTGGACTTGCGGGCGTAAAGGAAAAATTTATGTTGTTCGTTCATATTTTTATTGGGCAAAGCAAATACTTAAAATCGCAAGGGATTTCGAACCTGCGCTTGGCGAGCCGCGCCGTGTGCGGCGAGCCAGTGTTTCCATACCTTTCCGCGCTTCGCGCGGTCGAATCGGTCGGGCAAAAATCGGAAAGTTTAATCTTGGTGCAATTATATGACAAAGTCCGAACCTTTTTTGAGCGGAACTGATGGCGCGCTTCGCGCGCCAAAAGCCCAACGCTCGGGCGAGGCGGGCAGAAAAAGGGGTGTGGGGAAAATGAATACCCGCCTCGCCCTCGCTTTCGCCGCCGCCAAGATTCGCATTTCGCAAAGCGAAATCCGCCACCAAGAAAAAATCTGTTGTGCTTGCCCCGCCCGCCCTTGCGCGCACAACAGATTTTTTACTCCCTAAATTCATTGTATCATTATAATACAACGTTGCTCGAAAAGGCAACAACCGTTAAAATGTGGATAAGAATATGAGAGAAGTATCAACCAAATTAGGGAAAAATCTAAAGCGTATAAGAACCGCTAAAAAATTGTCGCAAGGGGCTATTGCCAGAAAATTGAATGTACACCGCGCTTATGTTAGTGGGATTGAACACGGTAAAAGGAATCCCACCCTTGCGACAATTGATAGATTGGCAGAGGCGCTTGGTGTTTCTGTCGATCAGCTCTTGAAATGATATGAATAAAACATTTTACAAAGGAATCATATTTTTCTTGCTCTCCTATGTGCAGTTATTACTCCCCGCTAGCTTGGTCAGCGGTAAAGTACTTGCGATTTTCTGGTTTCTATTCATGTACGGAATTATTTTAATTGGCGATGGCATAACCCAAAAAATCTATAATAAGTCACTTTTGCATGAAATAAGAAAGAGCAAGAAAAATATGATTTCATTTTTTGTAATTTCGGTTTTGGGCGGGATTATTTTAGAAGGTGTTGCGCAATGGCTCGGCAAGTTATGGGTGTATCCGTATTTCAATATATATTCCTATTCAATCTTCTTTATTTTAGGTTTTGGTCTTTATTGGTTAATGATTGCAGAGAGTTATTTAGCAACAAAAGCAATTTTTGATTATCTGCGTAGAGGGAAAAATATCGTGAGGAATTATTATTGGTTTGAGCCGCCGTTTTATAAATTTATTGGTGTTCTTGGTGCTGTTTTGATTTTTCTTTCTGTATTTTTTATGTTGCGTGATTACGTGCCAAACGGCGGCTATGTTTTTGATATAAGTAATCCGATAAATTATAAGGTTAATTTCATTTATGTCATCACGATATTTTTAGGGACTTGGTTTGTGCTTGAGAGTATTGAATATTTTCGAAAGAAAACATCTTTATTAAAAGATATTTTCCATCATTACTTTAATCCCCTAATCTCGATTTTGATTACTTCGTTTGTTTTAGCTATAATAATGGAAACTGAAAATATACCGCATGGATTTTGGATATATACGAACTGGCCTTTCGAAAATATTCAACTTCTTAATTTACCAGTTACAATGTTCATTGCCTGGCCGTTGCATTACGTTACTTTCCTTTCACTTTTTAGAGCTTTTACAGAAAAGGAGTCGGATGAAATTTGGAGAGGCGATTTGTTAAAATAATGTGGCGGCGTGCCAATGTATTGGCACGAATCTTGGCGGCGGCGAAAGCGAGGGCGAGGCGGGCATTCATTTTCCCCACACCCCTTTTTCTGCCCGCCTCGCCCGAGCGTTGGGCTCTTGGCGCGCGAAGCGCGCCATCAGTTCCGCTCAAAAAAGGTTCGGACTTTGTCATATAATTGCACCAATAAATGACTTTTTACGATAAAACGCTTTTACAGATCGTACTTCTCAATAATTTTTTGGTTTCCAAACGTGCGTTTGAGAAGGACGAGCGCATACTTGTCAAAATACACCGGCGCCCATGAAGGATCATTGATGATGCGGCGCAAAAACATCTTTCCCCATGGGGTTGCGTCGTGATACCCAAACACGATCGCGTTAAAACCGTATGCCTTGTTCTTCTCGTTCCATACGCTTACGTCTTCCTGCATGGGAATATATTCTTTTTGAAAAAATGCCGCAGGATACGCTTCGGGGCGGTTATCAACAAACACTCTTTCGTCCGGAAAAAGATAATAAACGAGGTAGCCGCCGATATCATAATTATTAAAGATCGGCCCTTTGATGCCCGCGCGCAGAAAAAACTCCGCGGCGCCGCTATTGCCTTTGGCAAGCCCAATTCCGCCGTGCCGAACGTGGAGCATGATACTTTTATAATTCGCAAAAAGTATCACAAAAGCACACACAAGAGGAAACACACGCCTGGGAAAATTCTTTTGAATCCAGCGGCGAGAGAGAAGCGATGAAACGTGCAGGGACAAGCTCGGCAGGGCAAACAGCGCAAACAACGCAAAATTGCGCACCGCAAAAAACCCCATAATTCCAAAAAACGCTGTTATAAAAAACAGTGCGAAATGAAAATGCGCCCGCCGTTTGATCAATACTGCAATAACACTGCATACATAAAGAGCAAGGGCAATCTCAAAGAGCCTCAAGTTTGGCAATGGAAAATGTATGTTTTCAAGAAACCACACCGACTGATTTTCTAAAACCGTATATCCGTATTCTCTAAAAATTGCAAACGGATAAAGCGCTCCGTCTATGCCAAACGGATTTACAAATCCTGCGAGCGCGGTAAGCATGGCAATAATTCCAAACCGCTTGATAAGAGAGCGATCTTCTTTTCGTATCAGTGCTGAAAGCAAAAAAGCGCCGATGATTCCCGCTCCGAGTACAAAATAAATATGCAGATTCACCCAAAGCGCTGAAAAAATAGGCAAAATAAAAAGCCACCGAAAAGCAATTTCTCCTCTTTTGTGCTTCCACAAAATAAAGAAAAACAGCGCAGAGAAAAGATAGCTAAAACCCTCCGGACGAATTTCCATGCGATGCGCCATCAAAGGAATCAGAAAAACCGCCATAAGCGCGGAAATCGTAAACCCCGCTTCTTTCCATGCAATCCAAAACAAAAGCAAAAAAGCCGCTATGCAAAGAAGCATATAGAATACAGAAAGGCCAACAAAACCGAAAAACTTCTCTATTAAAAAAAACACAATGCCGCTTCCCCAGTGGTGGTTGAGCACTGGAAATTCTGAATGCGTATATGAATAAAAATTCGTGTTTAATGGGCGAAATGTTTCAAAAAAAAGTTGGCCGTTTTTTATGTGTCTTCCTAAGTCTGCGGTTGTAAGATCAATCGGTACGGCCAAAAAAAACGCGTACAGGGAGGCAAGCACAAGGGCGAGGGCAATAGGTATTCCAAAAATAGTGCGTGTATGCATAGAACATCTTTCATGGTAGCAAAAGAAAACAGTACTGTCAGGCGAAACTATTTGGTGTTTTCTGTTTTTTTTGCTAAAGTATACTTTGTTCTTGTTCGTTGACTTTTTGCAGAAATCACGTTATATAACATCAGGCAGAAAATTACCGCGGGGTGGAGCAGCAGCAGCTCGCCTGGCTCATAACCAGGAGGCCGGGGGTGCAATTCCCCCCCCCGCAACCAAAAACTCTAAACAGCGCATCAAGGGCGGGAACGCTCTCTTTTATCATTATGGCGGGGTAGCTCAGATGGTTAGAGCGAGGGAATCATAACCCCTAGGTCGCCGGTTCGATCCCGGCCCCCGCTACCAAATCATATCTACAAACATATATACAGGATCATTTATTGATGATTGCGTAAGAAACCCATGAACATTTTTATCACTGGGATTGCAGGATTTTTAGGAAGCTATCTCGCTGACGCGCTCATTGCAAAAGGACACGCCGTTTCTGGAAACGACACGCTCATCGGCGGATACAAAGACAATATCCCAAACGGCGCCACTTTTTATACATACGACTGCAACGATTTTAACAAGCTGGCTGATGTTTTAAAAGGAGTTGACATTGTATACCACTGCGCCGCAACTGCCTATGAAGGATTGAGCGTATTCAGCCCGCATCTGGTAACGCAAAACATTGTTACCGCAACAACCGGCATTCTTTCTGCTTCAATTCAAAACCGCGCGCAAAGATTCATCTTTTGTTCAAGCATGGCGCGTTATGGGGGACAAAACGTCCCCTTTACCGAAGACATGCCCGCAAAACCCGAAGACCCATACGGGCTTGGGAAAGCCGTTTCTGAAGAATTCGTCCGCCAGCTCTGTAACATACACGGCATTGAATATGTGATCACCGTACCTCATAATATCATCGGCCCGCGCCAAAAATACGACGATCCGTACAGAAACGTCGCGAGCATCATGATTAACCGCATGCTTCAGGGCAAACAGCCGATAATTTACGGGGACGGCGAGCAAAAACGCTGTTTCAGCTTTATTCACGACGATATTCAAATTCTTGAAAAATTAGGTGACGCAAAAAACATTACGGGCGAAGTTATCAATATCGGGCCGGATGAGGAATTTATAACTATCAACGAACTTGCAAAAATGATTGCGCGCATTATAGGGTTTGATTTACAGCCAATCTATGTAGCTGGCCGGCCGCAGGAAATAAAGCTTGCGACCTGTTCCGCAAACAAAGCGCGCGCGCTGTTTGACTATAAAACCCATTACACGCTTGAGCAAGGCTTGCGCGAAATGGTTGATTGGATTAAAAAACGCGGCGTGAAACCGTTTGCATACCACCTTCCGCTTGAAATTATTAACGAAAAAACGCCAAAAACGTGGACGGAAAAAATGATCTGATTCAGGACTTACGCATTTGGATGAGATGCGAGGCAAAAGCGAGCCGTGCAGTGAGCTGTACTGGGTAGGTACAGCGAACAAACGGCAAGCTTTTAACAAAGCAGATCGCCAAATGCGTAAGTCCTATGATTATGAAAATAGCAATCCTCGGCTCTGCCGGACAGCTTGGCTCCGATATTTTCAAAACATTTCACGATACAAACAATATCACCGCTGTACCTTATGCGCGAACAGATATTGATATTACTCATTTTCAAAAAACACGCGAGAGACTGAAAAACGACACGCCTGATATGATTATAAACTGCGTTGCGTATAACCGCGTTGATTCTGCCGAAACCGAAGCAAAGCAGGCATTTTTAGTAAACGCGTTTGCGGTAGGCGAACTCGCAAAATTGTGTAAAGATATGGATATTCCGCTCGTTCACTTCTCAACTGATTACATTTTTGGGCAAAACAAAAACCGCGCAAAACCGTATGTGGAAACTGACACGCCTGCTCCGATAAACAGGTACGGCGAGTCAAAGCTCAAAGGAGAACGGCTCATTGCGGAAAACTGCGCAAAATATTTTATTATCCGAACCTCCGGGCTCTACGGACAAAGCGGCCGAAATTTCGTGCACACAATGCTTTCCCGCGCCAAGACGCATTCGGAAACAAAAGTGGTGAACGACCAGATCGTCACCCCCACGTGGACACAAGATATCATTGATGTTTTAAACGACATTATTTTTTCAAACATGTACGGCATATACCATGTAACGCCCCGCGGCGAAACAAGCTGGCATGGTTTTGCAAAAAGAATTTTTGAGAAAGCTCATCCTGCCCATGCGTGCGTTCCCTGCACAAGCGCAGAATATCCTCTCCCCGCGCGCCGGCCTTCCTATTCAGTATTAGAAAGCGTGAAAATTGTTCCGAAACGCAGATGGGAGGAATCGCTTGATGCGTATCTTGCTTCTTTATGATCACCCCTCTTTCTGTACTTCTTGCGTCCCGTGTCGACCTCTTTGGCATTAAAGGCGGAGATACAGTGCAGATTCAAAAAATCAAAGAATATCTGGAAAAAATTTCCAGCGGGAATATCGCTGTTTCAATTTCTACCGAACTGGAGCCGTCTCTTGAACAATACGACATCGTTCATCTGTTTAATATCTCTCCGCGCATACACGATACGTTTCTTCAGGCGCGAAATGCAGTGCGTCACAAAAAACCCTATGTGCTGACGCCCATTTATCATAACCAAAAATTCATTGACGAATACGACAAGGCGCACCGTTACGGCATGCTTAAAATTCTCAATTACCTGCTCCCCTCTCTTGGCTCGCGCGAAATCGCAAAAAATATTTTCCGCGCAATGAAAGATCCGCGCCAAAAAAAAGCAGTGTTTACGCAAATAAAGACTGGCTATAGAAAACAGCAGAGATACGCTCTTTTAAATGCGAGCTTTCTCATCACGCAATCAGAAGAAGAAGCGCACGCGCTCAAGCGCGATTTTGGCATAAAAAAACCGTTCGCAGTTGCGCCACTTGGCATTGACCTTCCGCACAATCAAAACATGTCCCCGCACCAGGCGCTTGCCCGTCTCCATGAGTATATTCTTTGTGTTGGGCGCATTGAAACGCGCAAAAATCAGCTTGGCATTATTCATGCGCTCAAGCAGACCAATCTTTCTCTCGTGTTTGCGGGCGCAGTCAACCCACACCATCAAGCATATTTTAAAAAAATCATGGCAGAGATAAAACGCTTTCCAAAGATCATTTATCTTCCCGCCGTGCCGCACGAGGAAGTGGGACGGCTCTTTTCACACGCGAAAGTTCATGTGAATGCGAGCTTTTATGAAAGCACCCCGCATCCATTTGTAAGCCTTGAAGCCGCGGCGTGCGCCTGCAATGTTGTTGAAACCATAAAGGGCTATGCGGACGACGAGCTTAAAAAATATTTTGAATATTGCGATCCATTTTCAGCAAAGTCTATAAAAAACGCCGTTTTAAAGGCATATCAAAAGCCCAAAAACCCTGCGCTTGCGGAGCATGTTCGCGCCGCGTACTCATGGGAAAAAGCGGTTTCTGAAATTATATCTGTGTACAAGAATGTCCTATCATGAAAATAAACTCATATTTAAGATTCACCGCGGCGAGGTGCAATTTTTGTTCCTGCCACGCATCAACTCAAAACGCCTTTTGCGAGCTCTTGCCAAAAGACACTTCTAAAGAAGGCTCAAACATGCTACTCTGTTCCAATGCCGGATGTGCTGACGCTGAAAATAGGCGACAGGATAACCCCTCTTACGCTCTCGGGGCGGCTTTTTGAATTGGGGTTTGAGCAGAATTACCACGCCTCACGCCCGGGCGAATTCATGCGGCGAGGCGCCGTTCTCGATATATGGCCATGCGAGTATAAAACTCCCCTGCGCGTAGAGTATGACTCTGCCAGCCTTGCGAGCCTTTCTGAAATTGACCTTAACGGCAGAGAGCTTGCGCGATTGGAGTCAGCGCTTATCGTTTCTCAAAAGCTCCAGAAAACGCTCGCAAAGAAAAAAATAGACCTCTCATTTATCGTGAGCTTAAAGCCCGGGGATTTTGTGACGCATATTGACCACGGCATCGGGCGATTTTTTGGAATTGAATCCCAAAAAGTAGACGGCACGCTACGCGAATATTTTATTATTGAATATAAAGACAAAGACCGTTTGTACGTGCCGGTGGAACGTGCGGATAAAATTGATAAATATATCGGCATGGAACACCCGAAACTGCACCGCCTGCACGGCGCGTCTTGGCACACGGTTGCACAAAAAGTAAAAGAAGATGTCGCAAAAACCGCGTGCGAGCTTCTTGCGCTCTACGCGAAACGCAAAACCGCATCCTCCAGCGCGTTTGAAAAAAATTTGAGCGAACTGGAGCAGGACTTAAAAAACTCCTTCGCGTATCAGGAAACAGAAGATCAGGATCGCGCGATTGAGGAAATTTACGCTGATCTTGCAAAATCGGCGCCAATGGATCGGCTTGTGTGCGGGGACGTGGGGTTCGGAAAAACCGAGGTTGCCATCCGCGCCGCCGGCAAAGTTGTTTCAAACGGATATCAAGTTGGCTTGCTTGCGCCCACAACAGTTTTGGCGCAACAGCATTTTGACACATTCAGCGAACGCTTTAAAAAATTTTCGGTGCGTATTGCGCTTTTAAGCAGATTCCAAAGCGCGGCGCAGACGCGAAACATTCTTGAAGAAACTGCGTGCGGCGGCATTGACATTGTGATAGGCACGCATCGCCTCCTCTCAAACGACGTGCGCTTTCGGCAGTTAGGCCTTCTCGTTATTGACGAAGAACAAAAATTCGGCGTGATCCATAAAGAAAAATTGAAAAAAGCGCGCGAGGGAGTGCACGTTCTGACGCTTTCCGCAACGCCGATTCCAAGGACCCTCAATATGTCGCTCCATGGGCTACGCGACATCAGCCTCATTGCAACTCCCCCGCTTGGAAGGCGTGCGGTTGAAACTATTATTTCAGCGCATGACAGCACGCTCATTGTCCGCGCCCTTGAAGCAGAAATCGCGCGGAGCGGGCAGGCGTATTATCTTTACAACAAGGTTGAAACTATTACGCTCAAAGCGCGGGAAATTCAAAATCTTGTTCCAAAAGCCCGCGTGGGCATTGCGCACGGGCAACTCAAAGAAACCGAACTCATCGCGGTGATGCACGGCTTTGATACACGCGAAATTGATATTTTAGTCTGCTCAACGATTATTGAAAACGGGCTTGATTTGCCAAACGTGAACACGCTTATTGTTGAAAATGCGCCCAAATTCGGGCTTTCACAACTGCACCAAATCCGCGGGCGTATCGGGCGAGGGGAGCGCCAAGCATTCGCATATTTTTTGTATGATAGGCTTCCCAAACAAAACAACGGCACACAACAGCACGCCCCTACGCTCAAACCAAAAGAGCAAAAACGCCTTTCTGCGCTGATTTCAGCAAAGGAGCTTGGAAGCGGATTTTCCCTTGCCGTGCGGGATATGGAAATCCGCGGCATTGGCGCTGTTTTGGGAAAAAATCAACACGGCTCTGCCGGGTCAATCGGCTTGAGCTTGTACCTGCGCATGCTCAAGCACGCAATCTTGGAGATGAAAACTGGAACGCCAGAGCCGATGGAAAAAGACGTCCGCATTGACCTATCGCTTGAATACGGCATCGGCGAAGAATTTGAGCCTTACGAACACCAGCGCATGAAGCTGTATCACGACCTTGCGGAAATACATGAACAAAACGAACTTGCCCAAACACAGAGAGAATTTTTAGAACGCGCGAAAAATAAAAACGCGCAACAAGAAAGCATGCAAAAACTTCAAAACTTATTTTATATTCTTCACCTGAAACTCGCGGCGCAAAAGGCCGGCATAACGGCAATCAGCATCACGAAAAAACCAAGCGTTGAGCATTTTGACGCCTCGCCCGCGGATGATCCGATCTCGCGCAAACGGTTGACGATTAAATTTGACAATGAATCATACACGCGAAATCTCCCCATGCTTTTTGCAAAAAATCCAAACTGGATTATCGGCGAGATGCAGATAAAAATGGACATGGGGCATTTAGGCGCGGAGTGGAAAAAAGAGGTGGTTAGTATTGTTGAAGTGTTCACTGTACAAACACCAAAATTTTGCTACACTACAGATGCTTAAAAATTAACTTACATAAAATTATGAAACAACTCTCTATGGGAATAAAAATTTTAATCGGCGTTGGTGCGGCAGTACTCTTGATCGTATTGTGGTTTATCGGCGCGTATAACGGGTTTGTGCGCGCGGATGTTGCCATTTCCGGGCAATGGGCGCAGGTTGAAACCCAATATCAGCGGCGCTTTGATTTAATCCCCAATTTAGTAAACTCGGTGAAAGGCATTATGAACCAGGAAAAAGAAGTATTCGGAAAGCTTGCCGACGCGCGTTCCAAGTATGCTGGGGCGGGAACGATTAACGAAAAAGCTACTGCCGCTGGTGAAGTTGAAACCGCGTTATCGCGGCTTTTAGTGGTGATGGAAAACTACCCGGAACTTCGCAGTACTGAAACCGTTACAAACCTCATGGCGTCTTTGGAGGGAACTGAAAACCGCGTCGCAGTTGAACGCAAGAGATATAATGATATTATCCAGTCGTATAACCAAAAACTTCGCGTGTTTCCGGGCGCGCTCGTTGGAAAAATGTTCGGCTTCAGCGCAAAAACCTACTTTGAATCAACAGAAGGCGCGCAAAACGCCCCAACAGTTGATCTCTAAATACGCGCCGATAAGCTATCATACATGCTCAAAAAAATTTTCAAAATTGTTTTTGTATTTGCGCTGTTTCTGCCTCACACCGCAGGAGGACAGCAAAATCTTCCCGATCCTTCGGGATATGTAAATGATTTTGCCGGCATACTCACAAACCGTGCATCTCTTGAACAGGAGATCGCGCAATTTGAGGCTGAAACGTCAAACCAAATTGCTGTTGTAACAGTCAACTCGCTTGAAGGAGATACCATTGAAAATTATGCGGTGCGTCTGTTTGAAACATGGCGCATCGGCGAAAAAAATAAAGATAACGGCATTTTGCTTTTGATAGCGCCCAATGAAAGAGAGGTCAGAATTGAAGTTGGATACGGGCTTGAAGGAGCGCTGACGGACATCACCGCATCGGCAATCATCAGAAACGAAATTCTCCCGCAGTTTAAAGCAAACAATTATTCTGCCGGTGTCCGCGCGGGTGTTGAGGCAATCATGGGCGCTGTCAAAGGCGAATACATCGGCAATAGCACGCAAAGCCAAAGCGCCACGACGCAGGCGGTAAAAACGCTGATCCCATTCGTTTTTTGGATTATCATTATCCTCATTGTCCTTTTGGCAAGCAAGGGCAATAGAAACGGGTTCCTGTGGTTGCTCATTGGCATGATGTTGGGGGATCGCGGTCCGCGAGGCAGAGGCGGGTCCTCCGGCGGATTTGGGGGCTTTGGAGGCGGATCATCCGGCGGAGGCGGCGCGAGCGGAAAGTGGTAAGGAAAAACCATTTCACGCAAGCTGAATTTTTTGTGCCAGAGCATTCATAGAATATAATGTGTTAGAACGTCAAGCGTTGTTTCTGATAATGGGTATGACAACAGTGTAAAACTATATACCATTCACTGCCTCGGGGTACTCAGCACGCCAAAGGCTCTGCAATCTCTCATCCAATTGCTTGGGGTTGCAGATCCAGGAAATTTTCAGGGGGCTCTTTTAGAAAATCTTATTAGAAATACGGAGGCTACAGAAACAGTGGTACTCTTCATACTTGAAAACAAGTCAATAAAAACGAGCCGGAAAAGAAGCATACTCGGGGCACTACAAATGGCGTGCGCAATGAAGCTTGGAAGCGCAGTACCACTGATATGTGCTCTCTGTGATGAGCCTGATCCTATCACGCGCGTAGAGGCAATAAATGCGCTAGGGCTACTTGGTAATAACTCGCATCTTGCCAGTCTTCAAAAGATAGCAGACAAAAATACAGATAACCCTAACATTGCTACAGCCGCGCTTAGGGCAATCGCCAATATATTATCCCACACACCAATAGAATTTCTTTCAATAGGGAGTATTGTTTAGCCTTCATTTCCCGCAAGTATTTGACACCTTCTTCAGTATTGCTATCATAAACGTACAGAAAGGACCGAATCAAGAATGTATTTTTTCGGTCTTTTTTATATGTTTTTATATGAACGAAGATCGCGCATATTGGCATGCGATAAACATCGCGACAAACGCCTCGCCGCACATACATAAGCTCTATGAATTTTTTGATACTGGACAAACGGCATGGTCGGCAAATTCATCAGAGATGAAACGAGCGGGCGCGTCAGAAGAAATTATCGCGCGCATGCGAAAGGCACGCGAAGAACTTGATATTTTGAAAGAGTACGAAAAACTGCGCCGCGAAGATATTGCAATCATCACGCGAAAGGACATCAATAGCTATCCATCGCTTCTTGCGCAAATTACAAATCCACCACCTCTGCTCTACTGCCGCGGAGAAATTCCAAAGAAAGATATTCGCTTCCCGATTGCGGTTGTAGGATCAAGAAAAGCAACGAAAGAAGGTTTAAAAATTGCGGAATCGCTCTGCTTTGACCTTGCGAGAGCAGGATGTACGCTTATAAGCGGGCTTGCCTTAGGAATTGACGCGCAAGCTCACAAACAGGCAATCGCCAATAATACTCCAACCCTTGCGGTTTTAGGGTCTGGTATAAGCGACTCTGCTCTGTACCCGAAATACCACGTACATCTTGCGCATGAAATCATAGAAAAAAACGGTTGCCTCATAAGCGAGTTCCCGCCGGATACAAAAGCAGAGCGCGGATATTTTCCACGAAGAAACCGCATTATCGCGGGTTTGAGCCTCGCGTGCGTAGTGATTCAGGCGTCGTATAAAAGTGGCGCGCTCATTACCGCGCGCTATAGCCTTGAGGAAAATAGGGAGGTCATGGCGATCCCCGGAAGCGTATACGTGCCACAGCATCAAGGCACAAACGCGCTCATCAAACGAGGCGCGCATCTTGTGCGAAACGCCAAAGACGTGCTTGACGTTTTAGGCATCTCTACCCTATCATCAAATCAAAAAATATTTCAATCAAACACAAGAAGTGTTGATGAACAAGCAATTCTCAAGGCGCTGGAACAAGGAATCGTCTACCTTGACGATATCGCAGAGCACGCAGGCTTGCCTGCTCCCTCAATGGCGCGGGCGATCACAACACTTGAAATTGATGGCATTATTAAAAATGTCGGTAACTGCGCCTACGTACGTGCGGATCTATAAATCTATGAACGCTCAAAACACAATGCTTATTACCGGAGCAGGCAAAGGCTTGGGCAAAGCGCTCGCTTTGCATTTCGCAAAAATCGGATACCGTATTATTGCCCACTTCCGAAGTACGCCTCCCCCAATTCAAGAAATACTTAAATTCTCTCAATCCTCGTTCGCAATTCGCGCGGATTTAAAAAACGAAACAGAAGCAGCTACGATGTTCAAAAAAATACATACAAAATCTCCCGCGATTGATATACTCATCAATAACATCGGCGATTTCGTATTTAAAGACATCAACACAACAACTTTCAGCGAGTTTAAGAATGTAATTGAAAGCAATTTATACAGCGCATTTTTATGCGCACAAGAAGTACTCCCCTCCATGCAGAAAAAAAAATCGGGGAATATCGTCATGCTCGGTTGCGCCGGAGCTGATACAATCACCGTACGAAAAAACACAACGCCCTACTATATCGCAAAAACCGGCGTGATTATGCTCACAAAAGCGCTTGCCGCAGAAAACCAAAAATACAACATCCGCATCAATGCGGTGTCTCCTGGAATTTTGCCAAATAGCAGGGCAAAACCGCTTGAGCGGAAATCGCAGGAAGTTCAGTATGCAGATATAATCAGCGCGATAGAATTTCTCTTGAGCGAGAAGGCAAAAAAAATAACCGGCGCAAACCTTGAGGTTTCCGCCGGCTGGATTCCGGGGTTTTAAAGCATACTTCAAACTCAAAGAAACGTCTGTATTGTTTCTGATTTATAATGACAACAGACTCTCCCAGTTGCGATTATAAATATCTTCACTGATAAGAAAATCTTCTAAAGATTGAGATATAATACTTGCCGATTCTACAAGCGCTCCGAAATCTTTTTTTGCTCTCATCAGTGAGCTTACGTGATGTCTTGTGATTGTTGCGGCGCTTTTTATTTCAAATAAATGGAGCTTTTGGTTGATTTCCATAACCAAGTCTACCTCTAATCCATCTTTTGTGCGTATATAATATAAAGATGGGAGTTGACCAAAATTCAAGAAACGTTTCCAAAAGTCCGTAACAATCAAAGTCTCAAACAAAGAAGAAAAATAAGGGCTGTTTAAAATAGTTTTCTCGTCATGAAGTCCTAAAAGGTATGCGGCAAGTCCGGGATCATTAAAATAAAGTTTAGGACTTTTTATAAGCCGTTTGCCTAAATTCTTATAGTATGGATAGAGAAGAAATACTTGATAGCCGGTTTCAAGAAGAGAGAGCCAGCGTTTGGCAGTTGGGACAGTTATGCCTATATCTCTTGCTAATTCAGAAAGATTCAATATCTGCCCGGTTCTTATAGCGCAAAGTTTTAAAAATCTTTCAAATTGAGATAAGTTTCCTACATGGGTTAAATTTCTAATGTCGCGTTCAAGGTATGTGGTAATGTACGATCCGCACCACAGATCCCTGTCTACTTCTGTATTACTTGAGATTTCAGGATAAAAACCGCGGAGCATAATTTCATCCAACAAGGTATCACGAGTTTTTTTTGACAGACGAAAAAAATTAGTTGACGTAATCTCTTTAACATTTACTGCCTCTTTTCCAAGCCCAAGTCGTTCATTCAAAGAGAAAGGAAGAAGCGAGAGAATTGCCGCACGCCCAGCAAGAGACTCGCTTACGCCTTCCATAAGAGCAAAATTTTGCGATCCAGTAAGCAACCATCTACCTGGCGTCCTATCTTCATCAATGCTTGCTTTAATATAAGGCAGAAGCTCTGGCACATATTGTATTTCATCAAAAATCACTGGTTTCTTGTACTGGCTTAAAAATAACTTAGCGTCCTCTCGCGCTCTTATTCGCACATCAGGATTTTCCAAATTAACATATACATGGCTTTTCCCAAACAGTGACTGCAACAAAGTTGTTTTTCCCGACTGACGAGGTCCGGTAATAACTATTGCCGGAAATGTTTTTAATGCTTTTTCAACGGTTTTTGTTATAGTTCGGTATATCATATACCTTTATCATACCCTGCTTATTTAAAATGTCAAATTAAATTTAAAGGGAGAAATTCCTGCAATAATTTTTCTCCTCTATCTATAATAAAAACAAGCAAGCGAAACGACTTGCTTTTACCTCTATGTTACATTCCTAACGTCTCTTTCAAATACCCTCTATAATACGCCATAACTTCACTCCAAAGTGGTTCATTGTCCACCTTCATGGCATCAAGTTTTTCTGGATCCAAAAGCCTGTGTCCCGATGAGGAGCGTAAAATTCGTAAAGCTTCTTTCACTTCTCCCTTTTCAGGGGGACGAGATCAAGAAGGCGGTGAAAACTTGCGTCCATCTCACTTGCTACACATAATCTATCATATTCAGCTTTATGAACCTCCTTGGTTGGTTTTGTCCATGCTTTTGGTTCCATACAGAAAGACATCATTTATAAAGGTTTCATCTTCCACACGTATTTTTTGTTGACAAGAAATTCCCAATCCACAACTTTACGCTCTACCAAAAAATTTAAGATAGTATTGAAAGCCACATACACCGCCGCAATGCCGAGGGCAAACAAAACGCGCTCCATAAATACTACGGGAATAAGCGCATCCCATAGCGGTTTTTCCGTGTTAAAAGCATAAATCCAAAGCGCGCCGCCAACAGCGTGCGCGCTGAATGTTGCGCCGAGGCTCCGCGCAATCAGCGACCGCTCGTGAAAAAAATAGCAGAAGAGCGGGATCAGCCAATAGAGCGAGAAATACCACACAGTCCCGCCAATCGGGTGCGCGATAAACGCGCCCATGGCGATAAGAGGAATCACCGCACTTATTTTGCTCTTTCTGCCGAAATACCCTGCCGCAAACAGCATAGGGAAAAAACGAATAATCGTCCCTGCGTCAACCACTTTTGCTCCATGTATCAAAAAATTCGCAAACTGCATCAAAAACACCGCGATAACTCCGGGCGCTGTGCCTATAAATCCGCCGGCGATTGGACCGAAAAAATCAAACGCGCTAAACTTGACTTTTGATCCCGCAAGCTGTGTAAAGGGAATCTGCAGGGCAATAAGTCCAATAAAAACAAAAATCAGAATAAAAAAAATATTTCGTTTGTTCAAAAATAAGCGCGATATTTTCATGGTATTATGGTATTAGTGTAGCATGGAGAAACTTTGATATGCAACATGCGGACGCAGGCTCTCCAAAACTTAAAAATTTTCATTTCAAACCTTCAAACTTATCCCTCTGATACTGCGCCTTGTCACGAACGGCACATTTCCATAAATCATCACCGTTCTTTAATTTCAATGCATTAACAACTTTTTTAAAAAGCTCAATGCCCAGAAAATAAGAAGGATCATTTATTACCTTTGAAATTACAGCAACGGAACATCCGCAAAGTGAAGCAAGTTCGCGTTGAGTCATGGAACATCTTTCTATTGCCTCCTTGATAATCTTTCTAAAATCAATTTCTGCCGTTTCTACTTTTTTCTCTCGCCTCATCTCTTTTTCACTATCTTTTGTAGGTATAAAATAATAGCCCTTATGTGTCTTTCCTCTAATTGTAAAACCTGCTCCATACGCCCCCGCTTTTACATTCATGAGTTTATAAAATATAAAACATATCTTCTTAGCATACTTGCGGGTGGCTGTAAAGTGCCTGTGCATTGGAACGAGCGGTTGCGGGAGACAGCATTATCATAGCAAAGGCTGGTACGCCGATTGTTCAGATTATTCCTTACACCCCTCCAAAACGCTCTCGCACAGGCGGGCAGTGGCGGGGAAAAGTCCGCATTGCGGATGATTTTGATGAACTCCCAGTGGAGTTTCTCAAAGCATTTTATCCGAAAAAGCAATGAATCTGCTCCTTGATACCCATGCGCTTTTGTGGTGGCTTTCTGATCCTTCGCTTCTTTCCGCCCAAGCGCACGACGCAATTTCAGAATTTCGCGCCGTCATCTACGTCAGTGCGGCTTCGGCATGGGAAATTGCAATCAAAAAATCAATGGGGAAACTGGAAATGCCTGATGACATTCAAGAAATCTTAAGGACGGAAGGCTTTTTAGAACTTCCCATCACCATCACTCATGCGCTTGCCGCGGGTGCTCTGCCCGGCTACCATGCCGACCCGTTTGATCGACTTCTCATTGCCCAAGCGATCACGGAAAATCTCATGCTCCTCACCCGCGATGAGAATATCAAAAAGTATGATGTTCGCGTACTGCACGCGTAAGAGAGTTTTGAAATCATCCCCTCAAAACAACTTTTAAATAATATCGTATCAATATGATACGATACATATGCATTATTGATACGAAAGATATGGAATAACATCTCAATATGAAAAATCTCAACAGCCTTGTAGTGCAAGAATTTAGTTCTCCTCTTGCCCAAAAGCTCTATATTGAAGAAGCGTGGGCAGGACTTTGGGGAAGTGAGGAAATTTTAATAAAAAGGTATTTCAAGCCAAAATCAAAAATTTTAGATATTGGCTGTGGAACCGGTAGAACCACAATCCCGCTCTTCAAAATGGGCTATGATGTTGTCGGAATTGATATAACGCCCATGATGATTGAAAATGCAAAAAAAATTGTGCAATCAAAAAATCTAAAAATCAATTATAAAGTCGGCAATGCGATAAATCTGAAATTTGAAAACGAATCATTTGATAATGCCATTTTTTCTTTTAACGGCTGGACACAAATTCCAGAAAGAGAAAACAGGCAGAAGGCATTAAATGAAGTTTGGCGAATTTTAAAATTTGGGGGATATTATATTTTCACTGCCCACGCAAGAGAAATGCGGGGCTTTGCTTTCTTCTGGATACAACAATGGATCAAGCTATTTATCCTCAAGCCTTTTGGTTTTCGAATTGATGAAATTGAGTTTGGCGATCGGTTTTTCACAAGAGAAGGAGACGGTACACGGTTCCAAAAACAATATATCCATATTCCAAGCGTTAAGGACGTCCTGCGGCAAATTGAACGTGCCGGGCTGAAATTAATTTATAGTGGACAAGGCAGTCAAATTTCTGATAAAAACCAACCTGAATACCCTCCGATGTTCTATGTTTGTCAAAAATAGAGAAAAAGCAAAAAACCCCATGAACTTGTTTCACAATACCAATCAGAGTGCAGGCTTTCATAAAACCGTACAAAAATATCGCAAGTCTGTTGACTTTCTTTTGTCTTTGCAGAATATGTCGGACGGGCGGGATTACATGTGCAGGGACCAGAACACAAACCCAAGCATGTATCTCAAGCGAACGAAATACCTCATGAATCTGCTTGAAAATCCCCAAGATGATTTAAAAATCATCCATGTGGGGGGAACGAGCGGAAAAGGAACATGCGTTAATGAATTGCACGAAATTCTCAAATCCGCAGGGTTTAGAGTCGGCTCGTTTACAAAGCCTCACCCCACCACAACAATTGAGCGCATTAAAGTTGGCGCAAAACTCATTGCTCCGGAAGAATTTTCACATCTCGTTGAATACCTCAAGCCAGCTCTCACGATCTGCGCCGAAAAGTCGCCTTATGGCGTTCCTTCGTTTCTAGAAACTTTGACAGCGCTCGCATTTCTATACTTCAAAAAACAAAAGTGCGAATATGTAGTTTTGGAAGTTGGATGCGGCGGAAATTACGACGCAACAAACGTCATCAAAAAATCCGTTGTAAGCGCGATCACCGAAATCGGGTTTGATCACACAGACATTCTCGGCGATACACTCGCAAAGATCGCCCGCGAAAAACTTGGCATCGTTAAGAAAAATGGTGTACTCTTTACAAGGGAACGCCGCAAAACGCTTCTAAAACAATTTCAAGCGCATTGCAAGAAGCGCTCGGCGCGGCTCATCGCGATCCCGCACGATGCCAGTCTCTCTCAAGCAATCGCGCAATATCTCGGCATAGAGCAGAAATACATACAGGCCGGGCGGCTTGCCGCGTTTCTCCCCTGCCATTTTGAAATCATACAAAAAAATCCCCTCGTTATTTTAGACGGCGCCCACAACCCGGACAAAATTCAATGGCTGATTCAAAAATTTGAAAAAGAGGTAAGAACGCAAAGACCTTCCCAAAAAATCTGGCTCATATTCGGCGCAGGGGCGAACAAAGACTGGAAAAACATGGCGAGAAAAATTCTGCCGCTTGCGGACGCAATAATTCTCACGCGCCACAGCGTGTGCGAACGAATGAGCGCGAGCTTGCGGAATTTAAAAAAAATTGCTATAAAAGTAAGTTCGCACACAAAGTGTGAGGTATGCATTGATCCGAAAGACGCGCTTGCACATGCGCTAAAAAACGCAAAAAAGGACGATATACTTCTTGCCACCGGCTCGCTCTACATGGTTGGCGCTCTGCGCGAACGCTGGATGAGCGAGGAAGAAATTTTATTCAAGCGAAGTAATGCAATAAGAGGTTCTTATGCAAACGGAAATCCAAAATTTTATTAAAAAGCGCCCCTACTTATTCTGGTCAGTCAATGAATACGACGATCTTTCTGAAAACGCTCTTGTGTCAGCCGTGCTGAATTACGGAAATTTTCAGGACGTGCAGACGCTCATTTCGCTCTTGGGGATAAAAAAAACAGCGGATATTTTTAACAAGCAGATAAGCCAAAAAAGACTTAATTACAGCCCCAAAATCAGTAACTATTTCAAGCTTTATTTCAAAAAATATGCATAAAGAAATTTTAGCAGACGCGCAGATTGCGCTTTTGCCAATGTTGCAATCATTCTCGCAAGACTTTGGATTAGTCGGCGGAACAGCTATCGCGCTTCATATTGGACATCGGCAATCAATTGATTTTGACCTTTTTACCAACAAACCGTTTGAGAATTTAAAAATCAGAAAAGAAATTTTGCGTTGGAGCAAAATAGAAGCAGTTCTGCAAGATGAAAACGAGCAGTACACAATTGTCGCTGGCGGGGTAAAAATAACATTTTTACTGTATCCTTTTAAAATTGCCGTTACAAAAATTTTTGACGCTGTGATACCATTGCCAGATATGATAACATTAGCCGCAATGAAGGCATACGCTTTGGGAAGAAGATCAAAATGGAAAGATTATGTTGACTTGTATTTTATCCTCAAGAATCACCATACAATGAAAGAAATCGCGCAAAAAGCAGAAGAACTTTTTGGAGTTGAATATAACGAAAAATTATTTCGCGTTCAGTTAGCGTATTTTGAGGATATAGATTATACGGAAAAAATAATGTATATGCCGGGGTTTGAAACAAACGACGAGGTTATAAAAAAAATGTTAATAACGCATAGTTTAGAATAAAATTTTGACTTTATGAACCTTGTTATCGTTGAATCTCCGACAAAGGCAAAAACTATCTCAAAATTTCTCCCCAAAGAATATCTGGTTGAATCTTCTTTCGGGCATATTAGAGATCTGCCCAAAAAAACTATCGGCGTTGATGTTGAACACGACTTCAGTCCCAACTATCAAATTCCGGCTGACAAAAAAGGAATCGTCGGCAAACTCCAAAAAGCCGCAAAAAATGCGGAAAAAATATTCTTTGCAACTGACGAAGACCGCGAAGGAGAGGCAATTGCGTGGCATCTTGACGCACTGCTTTCAGACGTAGCAACGAAAGCCGTAAAAAAACGCATCACGTTCCACGAAGTTACAAAATCAGCAATTGCAGAAGCGCTGAAAGATCCGCGCGAGTTGGACATCAATAAGGTTGACGCCCAGCAAGCGCGGCGTATTCTTGACCGCCTTGTTGGCTATGAACTCTCTCCTTTTTTATGGAAAAAAGTCGCGCGAGGGCTTTCCGCCGGAAGGGTGCAGTCTGTTGCGGTGCGCCTCGTGGTTGAACGGGAGCGCGAGATAGAAAAATTTGTGTCGACTGAATACTGGTCCATTGCCGCCCTGCTGTATAAAGATAAAGAAGAAAACGCGTTTGAGGCTCTGTTGAAAAGCCAAAATGGAAAAGCGTTTAAAAAATTTGACATCAAGAACAAGGAGCACGCCGATGGGATCATCAACGATCTTGAAAACGCGCGCTATGAAGTGCAAAGCACAGAAAAGAAAGAACGGGTAAAATATCCTCCCCCACCCTTTACCACCTCAACTCTGCAAATTGACGCATACAACAAATTCGGCTACTCGGCAAAACAAACCATGATGATTGCACAGCAATTGTACGAGGGAATTTCGCTCGGGAGTGAAGGACAAAGCGGGCTTATCACCTATATGAGAACAGACTCTCTGAATCTTGCGGAGCAGTTTCTTGCGAAAGCTCGCGACTATATAAACCAAGAATGCGGGCAAGAATACCTCCCCAAAGAAACGCGGCGGTTTAAAACAAAAGCAAAAACTGCGCAGGAAGCGCATGAGGCAATCCGCCCAACCGACCCCTTCCGCGCGCCGGAGCAGGTTGCCGGCTATCTTGATAAACGCCAGGGAAATCTGTATCGGCTCATTTGGCAAAGAACGATTGCTTCCCAGATGCAACCCGCCCGCTATGAAAATACCACCGCGCTCATTGACGCAAAAGAAACCGGCTATACGTTTCAAGCAAGCGGGCTTGTGCTTACGTTTGACGGCTTTCTGAAACTCTATCCCATGAAAACAACAGAAAGCCTGATCCCGGAGCTTATGATCGGAAAAATTTTAACGCTTGAAAAACTGAAACCATTACAGCATTTCACACAACCCCCGCCCCGCTACACCGATGCAACGCTCGTGAAAGCGCTTGAAGAGCAGGGCATCGGCAGGCCATCAACCTACGCGCCGACGCTTTCAACAATTCTTGCGAGAAATTACGTCGCGCGAAATGATGAAAAAAAATTCATGCCTACAGAAATAGGAACTTTGGTAAACGACGTTTTAGTTCAGCATTTTCCCCGCATTGTTGATTACGAATTCACCGCGAAAATGGAAGACGAGCTTGATCTCATTGCCCGGGGGGGGAAACAGTGGGTTCCTGTGGTGCGCGAGTTTTACGATCCCTTCAAGAAAACCTTGAACGAAAAATACGAAAGCGTGTCCAAAAAAGAACTGACCGAAGAAACAACGGACGAAAACTGTGAAAAGTGCGGAAAGCCCATGGTGATTAAAATGGGGCGTTTCGGAAAATTTTTATCCTGTAGCGGATTCCCGGAGTGTAAAACCGCCCTGCCCTTAAAAAAAGAAGCAGACGAACTGCTGACAAACGGCGTAATAGACTACGGCAGTTGCGAAAAATGCGGGAAACCGCTCACCCTCAAACGCGGCGCGTACGGGCCGTTTTTGGGCTGTTCCGGATACCCCGAATGCAAAACCATCGTGGCGATAGAGAAAAAAACCGGGGTCGCGTGTAATAAATGCAAAACAGGTGATATTATAGAGAAGAAATCAAAACGCGGAAAAATATTTTTTGCCTGCAATAATTACCCCGAGTGCAAAAACGCTTTGTGGTCTAAACCAACAGGCGCTCTGTGCGAACACTGTGAAAGCCTGATGGTATATGCGAAAAATGAAGACTGCGTCTGTAGCAACAAAGAATGCGGTAAAAGCATGCGGTGAGAGATTAAAATTAATATGAAATTTCCTATCTTCATAACCCTTAGTATAGTGCTCTTTTTTGTAGGCCTTCTCTATTTTTCACTCAATCCCTTCCCGCTTTCCGCACTGCCCATCGTTCGCCTGATACGCCTCAAGGAGGAACCAGTCCTTGCGCCGCTTTCGCGCGAGCCTCAATTTCCAATGCAGGTAACGCTGGAATCCCGTGGAAACGTAAAAATTTCAGGAGCGTATTATCCCGCAAACACTCCCTCGCGCAATTCCGTACTGCTCCTGCATACGCGAGGATCAAACAAAACCGCATGGAATAGCTTTGCAAAAAAACTTTCTCGCCTTGGATATAATGCGCTTACTCTTGATTTTCGCGGCATGGGCACAAGCGAGAATACTGAAAACACCTTCCAAACAATCGGATTTGCAAAGCTGGTATTTGACGCAGAGGCGGGAGTGAAATTTCTTAAAGATCAGAATCCAAACGGGAAAATTATCATTATTGGAGCCGGCATAGGAGCAAATGTCGCCCTGCAGTACGCGGCATATTATCCAATTACGGCAACCGTCGCGCTTTCGCCGATCTTGCGCTATGAGGGAATCGTGACTGATTACGATATCACACAGGTACAATCCCCTGTACTGTTCATTTCAAGTTTAGACGATCCCAAATCAGCAAACGCGTCTGACATTCTCTTCATCAAACTTCGCGCCAAAGAGTTCTCACGCGCTCTCTTTTTAAAGCAAGCGGGGCATGGAACCAACATGCTCGGCAAAGAAGGGTCTGATGATTATATTATTGAATTCTTGTATAAGCGATTTTAGATTTTTTGCTTTCTCCAATTGCCGCAAAAGCGATATGAGTACTGTTTCAGATGATCCTTTTTTACAAACTTTGTCAATCTTCACAAAACAAGAGCACGCTCGTAGAGTAAAAGAATGTCCAACACTCAAAACATTAAAGACGCGGTTAATATTGTGGAAGTGATCGCCGAGCATCTAGAAATCAAACCCGCCGGAGCAAACTATAAGGGCTTATGCCCGTTTCATCAGGAAAAAACGCCCTCGTTTATGGTAAGCCAAGAAAAACAGATATGGCACTGTTTTGGGTGCCATAAGGGCGGCGATGTGTTTACGTTTCTCCAAGAAATAGAAGGGCTTGAGTTTCCAGAGGTTCTTAAAATTCTCGCGAAGCGGGCGAATATCACACTGGATGTGGCGCCGATGAAACGCGAGGAAACATCGCAAAAACAAAGACTCCTTCGCATCCATACACTCGCAATGCGTTTTTTTATGCTCACGCTTGAAAAATCAAACGCCGCGCACAACGCCCGCATCTATGCAAAAGATCGCGGCCTTACCGAAAAAGAAATAAAAAATTTCAAACTTGGTTACGCGCCGCCGTCATGGGATGCATTAGAAAAATTTCTCAAAAAACGCGGGTTCAGCGCCAATGAAATTCTTTCAAGCGGGCTCGTGGTGAAAAAAGATGAAAACAGTTACTACGACCGTTTTCGCGACCGTCTCATCTTTCCTCTTTTAGACGCATACGGTTTTCCGATAGGCTTCGGCGGAAGATCATTATCTCAAATCGATAGTTCTGCAAAATATATCAACTCCCCTCAAACATTGCTCTATAATAAAAGCGCATATCTCTACGGCCTTGACAAAGCCAAGCAGGCAATCCGCGAAAAAGACGAGGCAATTCTTGTGGAAGGATATATGGATGTAATTTCCTCGCATAAAATTGGTGTTTTGCATGTTGTGGGGACTTCGGGAACCGCGCTGACTGATCCGCACCTCCATCTACTGAAACGATACACAAAAAATATCATTTTTGCATTTGATTTTGACAGAGCAGGACTGGAGGCAACTTTGCGCGCAATTGCGCTTGCATGGAAATATGAATGTAACGTAAAAGTAGCAAAACTTACCGATGGAAAGGACCCCGACAGCATTATCACTGAAAACACGGGCGCGTGGAAAGCCGCACTGGATTCTGCGCAACATGTTATTGACCACTATCTCTCTTACCTTCAAACGAAGCATAACCGGAAGACTGCCGAAGGCAAACAGAGCATCGCGCAGGAACTTTTGCCGATCATCGCACGCCTGCCCCG
>Ga0075956_108_pt1 | contig 29101 bp, 24 predicted proteins | sample RifGroA2_FD_68050 | JGI IMG/M metagenome (GOLD analysis project Ga0075956, IMG submission 68050) | Parcubacteria bacterium GW2011_GWA2_44_12 | reverse complement strand
GAATTGCCCGGCCATGAAGCGAGTGAATGGCATAGGCGTTCAAAAAATCATTCATATTTCCCGAACAGCCTATACCAAAAACCGCCATTACCGAGGACGGATCATAGCCCAATTGGACTAATGAAGTTTTTAGTGCAATTCCAATTCCCCAATCTCCGCAACCCGGACACCAGGTTGGAGTATATCCGCTAAAATCTTGTATTGTACTCATATAATTTTTTCTACTATTTCTTCAGGCCAAAACGGCCTGCCGTTATATTTTGTAAGGAGCTGATCTGGCTTGAAGCCGGTTTGTTCATATAAATAATTTTTGAACTGCCCGCTCTGGTTGCCTTCAATAAGGATTGCTTTTTTTATTTTTGCAAGCGCGTCCATGGTTTTTTCAAATGGAAGCGGGGAAAGCCTATTGAAATGGAGGAGGTTCGCTTTTGTGAGAGGAAGATGCTTTAAAGCCTCAAGCGCAGGAAGTTTTGTTGAGCCCCATGCAATCACCGTAACTTCTGCGTCCCTACTTCCATACCACGATGGAGCCGGGAATTCTTTTTGGAGCGCGAGGAATTTTTTTCGGCGTTTATCCATCATGCCGGTGCGATTTTTTGATTCTTCGTTGGTAGAGCCGTACTCATCATGCTCGTCGCTGTTTGCCAAAAATACGCCCCCCTTTGTGCCGGGCAGAAGGCGAGGAGAAACTGGATCACTCGTGAAACGATACCTTTTAAAAGGCAAATCTTGCGGAGAAAATTTTCTGTTTTTCACGGCTTTTCGCTGAATTTCTGCAACTTCTTGCGCGTTCAGAATGTGCCCGCGTTCAACAGAAAGATGCGTTGTATCAAAAAAAATTTCGCTTTTATGGGATTCGGCTAAGTAGGTGTCAGAAAGGATCATCACCGGGGTTTGGAACCGTTCTGCGATGTTCAATGCTTCGTGTGTTAAGTAAAAGAGTTCTCTCATGTCGCCGGGCGCATACACGATGCGGGGAAAATCATCTTGTGATGCGGAGAGAGCAAACTTAAGATCTCCCTGCGATGTCCATGTGGGAAGCCCTGTTGAAGGACCTCCTCGCTGGCCGATAAAAATGACGATGGGCGTTTCAGTCATTCCCGCAAGCCCCAGTCCTTCGGTCATTAAGCAAAACCCGCCGCCTGCTGTTCCAACCATTGCACGCGCGCCCGCATGCGCGGCGCCGATTGCCATATTGATAACCGCAATTTCGTCTTCCGCGTGTTTTACGACGACGCCATACTCAAGTTCATGCGACGCCATTACTGAAAGCAGGGAAGATGCCGGCGTCATGGGATATGCCGCGTAAAATGTGCACCCTGCTTGCAGTGCGCCAAACGCAACCGCTTCGTTGCCGGTAATGTTCATGAGCGTGCGCCCGCGTTTTTGCGGAGAGAGATGTTTTGGAAAGCGTTTTGCAAAATGCAGTGATGCGTAATCATAGCCGTGCTGTGCAGAGCGGATATTTTCGTTTACAACATGCTCTCCCTTATGCCCGAAGACGTCTTTCATAATGCCCTCAAATGCAGAGAGTCCGTAGTGTAACAGCGCACAGCTTGCGCCGATAGCAACCGTATTTTTTAGAAGGGGAGAACCGCTTACATCCCGCGCGATTTTTTCAAGCGGGATTGGGACAAGAAGAATATCGTTTCGTTTGACAAGCGCGCGCGCGTTTGAAACGCGTTTTGGGTCGTACATGATTGCGCAGTTGCGCTTTATTTCCGCCCGGTGCATTTTTATTGAAAGCTCGTCAAGAGCGACGAGCATATCAAGCTCTTTGTACTGGGAAAAAATCTCATCATGAGAAGCGGCAACCTGATAGCTTTGGTGGCCGCCGCGAATGAGAGAAGGATACTCTTTATATGAAAAGGTATGATACCCTCCGCGGGATAAACATTTTGAAAAAATAAGCCCGCTTGTAAACACTCCATAGCCGGCTTCCCCGCCCATCATCCAGTTTAACAGGGGGAGTTTTGTTTCGTTCAATGCATGCATATTTTATTTTTTGTTTGGAACTATAGGTAGTATAGGGCTTTTTTGCATGCAGGGTCAATGAAATTTTTGTCTTGCCTATTGAAAATGCGAAAGAAGGTTTTGTATCTCATGCGCCTCATGTTTCTGCGCACGGCACCACATGGTTTTAATAGGGGGAATGTATTAGATAAAGGTAGATATTATTCACAGGTATGGACTTGACAGATTTTGGGGTGGTGCCATACTACCCATATACAGGTAGCAAGCATATCACCTATGAATATCATACAAATCTACAAACAATACCCCACCCAAGAAGATTGTCTCGCACATTTGGAAGCCGTCCGGTGGAAAAAGGATATTGTGTGCCCTTACTGTGGCTCAAAGAGGGTTACGCCTATGACAAAGGAATACCGGCATCATTGCAACGCCTGCAATACCTCTTTCAGCGTTACAGTGCGCACTATTTTTCATAAGACAAAACTTGACCTGCAAAAGTGGTTTTTGGCTATCTCTCTCGTATTGAATGCCAAGAAAGGCATCAGTGCGCGGCAACTGGCGCGAGATATTGAAGTCAATAAAAATACAGCGTGGTATGTGCTTATGCGCATACGAAAAGCCATGCGGGAGTATGGTACTTTACTTGAAGGTATTATTGAGGCGGATGAAAGCTATATTGGCGGGAAGAACCGCAACAAGCACAACAACAAGAAAACAAAGGGCGGACAGGGGCGCAGTACAAAAGATAAAACGCCTGTATTTGGGGTAATTCAAAGAGGGGGCAAAGTACGATCGCAGAGAGTCAGTAAAGTTAGTGCGCGTGTGCTCCAAGCTCTTATCAAGCAGAACGTAAAGAAGGGGTCGCATGTTATGACGGATGAATGGGGCGCATATTTTGGTCTTGAAAAAAAGGACTACAAACATATAGCAGTAAATCATGGTACGGGTCAGTATGTAATCGGAAACGCACATACGAATACCATAGAGAGTTTCTGGGCACTTTTGAAACGAGGAATCATGGGGCAATACCACCATGTTACCACAAAGCATCTCAATCGCTACATGGATGAGTTTTGCTTTTGGCATAATGGTCGAAACAATGACGATATTTTTGAGACAGTCATATTAAAAGCCGTAACTATTTAATCACATGACAGAAAAAATAAGCAAAGCAGTATATGGTTCGCCAGATAGACCGCTCAAGATAGCGGGATTAGAAATACCCGCCTACGTTTTAGAGAATGGAACGCGAGTTTTGGTTCAAAGAGGAATGATCAAAGCACTTGGTATGTCCTACGGAGGGGGTCGCGCACCGACTGCCGACCGCTTGGCACAATTTACAACAGGAAAAGCCCTAAAACCCTTTATTTCAAACGAAATCCTATTGCGCACCGAAAACCCGTTGAAGTTCAAACTTCCAAATGGTGTAATCGCCTATGGCTATGAAGCGACACTATTGCCCGATATTTGCAATGGGGTTTTAGAGGCAAGGGAAAAAGGTGTTTTGCAGACACAACAAAAACACATCGCAAAACAGTGTGAGATACTGGTACGCGGCTTGGCGGTGATCGGTATTATTGCGCTTGTTGATGAAGCAACTGGTTATCAAGAAGTTCGAGATCGGGAAGCGTTGCAACAAATTTTGGATAGATACATTACCGATGAGTGGGCGAAGTGGACAAAAACTTTTCCCGATGAATACTATCAGCAACTTTTCAGGTTGAAGAACATGACTTATCCGCCTACCACAAAAAATAAACCGAGCTATATCGGCCACTGGACAAACGACATAGTATATAAAAGATTAGCTCCAGCTGTTTTGACTGCCCTAAAAGAAAAGAATCCAAAAAACGAATCAGGAAACAGGACGCACAAATTGCACCAATCTCTTACGAGGGATTATGGGCATCCCAAATTGAAAGAACACTTGAATAATGTTATTTTTCTTATGAAAGGATGCACGACATGGACGGACTTCCATAGAAAATTGACCAGAGCGTCACCAAAATATGGAGATAACATTTCATTGGAGTTCCCAATCGGAAAAGATGAAGGAGACGAGTAAAAGCAACTAAACAAAATGAACATCAATATTATCTTTGGAATAGCTGTATTGACCCTTCTTTTTATGATTGCGCGGACTTTAGAGAAGATAGCCGAACGCTTGCAAGATTTGCGTGATGATTTGAATGGAAATAATGACGAGTAATAATTTACTTACTACCTTTATCTAATACATTCCCTAATAGGGTTCAGCGGCTATGCTCTGCCCCGTGTCTAAGTTTTCCATCGCCTCATGCGCGGCGGCAAGCGACGCGCTCTTTTTAGTTCCGCCAATTCCGGCGCCAAGGAGTTTTTTGCCGGCGTACACTCTCATTTCAAAAAATTCATCTCCACTCTCATTCACATCGTGCCGCATGAATTTATAACGGGGATTTTTTTTATGAATTTTTACTATGCGCTCCTGTAACATGTTTACCGGATTTTCATAAGATTTCTTTTTGATTACAGAGGGCAGGAGCGCCACTATATGCTTTTGAATAAATTTTTCCGCCGCGATGAGGCCTTTCTCTTTGTAGATTACGGCAATGAGCGCTTCTAAAATGTCTGCTTTAAGAGATTGACATTTATTGGTTTGAAGAGGACGGTGCAGAAATTTTTCGTTGAGGTTCACAAACGGCATAAGCCCTAAAGAGTCAAACACTTTTGCAAGCGCTTGTTTGTTGACGAGCGCAGAGCGGAGCTTGGTCATCTTTCCCTCGCGAGTTCGAGGGTGATGATTATAGAGATAATCAGCTACGATAAGGCTTAAAACCGCGTCACCTAAAAATTCAAGCCGTTCGTAAAATTGTGAGTTCCCTGCTTTTTTGTTGCCGAAAAAAGACGGGTGTGTGAGCGCTTGGCGCAAGAGCCGTTCATTTGAAATTCTCGTCCCGATGATTCTTTCTATGTTTTGGTGTTTAGTCATTTTAACTTTTAAACCGTACCATTTTCGCTCTCGTCATGTCAATTTACTTTTCGTCAGTGAACAGTTACACTGTGGAAGAATTTTTAAGTTTGTTGTAGTATGTTTAAGGTATGAAACGGTATACCTTTTTTTTCTGTTTGATTTTTTTTATCCCGGTCTTTCTTTACGCGCAAAGCGATATTGATGTTTTCGCGTCTTTAGACAAGACACAAGTTGAGGTGGGGCAGGAAGTTATCTTGACCGTCATTATTAAGCAGAAAACAGGGAGCGGTTCAATTGAGCTTGGCAATCTGACGTATCCTGCTATTCCGGATTTTATTCAAAAGGGAACCTCAAATACAACCTATGTGACCAGCGTAAACGGGCAGGCGCAGGCAATTTCAGAGTTTCAAAGAACGCTCGTCCCAACGTCAGATGGAACCTTCACGATTGGGGCTGTGTCTGTATCGTACCAAGACGCGGCAACTGGCGCAGTGCGCGTCTTGCAATCAGAGCCGATCGCGCTTACCGTTGTGAAACAAAAAAGGAGTGCGGAAAAGAGTGAACAGATTCAGCAAAACAAGAAAAGCGCGGGCGATGTTTCACCAAAAAAGAAAAAAAGGGGAGGTGTCGGTGTCTCTGAAATTGCGGCTGTGTTACTCATTGCGGGGATTGGGTATATATACTATCATCAAAAGCGCACTGCCGGTAACCGTGTGGCAGATGAACGCGCGCCCAAACGCCTTGCAATAGAACTTCCGTGCATTGACGACGAGAATTTTTGTTCTGCTCTCTCATCGGCGCTCAAGGAGCATATAGCGCAAAAGCACGGTATTTCCGCCGGGAAAAATACGCAAGAGATTCTGAACAGCTTGAAGGCTCGCTCTTTTTTTCACTATAATGAGATTAAAGAGGTGCTTGAAACATGCGATCGGGCGCGTTTTGCGAGAATGGAGGTTGACAAAGATCGTCTGATGGAGATTGCAAAAAAAATAATCTCATAAGTTTGTATATAAAGAATATTCTATGCAAAGAGAAGACATTACCCACAATGAAGCGTTTATTAAAGAAAATGCGGAGGTGCTCGCGCGTCTTTTTTCAGAGGTGCACAAGGTGATTGTTGGGCAGGATTATGTTATAAATCGTCTGGTAATCGGCCTTCTTGCTGACGGGCACGTGCTTTTAGAGGGAGTTCCCGGGCTTGCAAAGACGATGTCTATTAAAACGCTTGCGGCAGTTACGGATTTGGACTTTCGGCGCATTCAGTTCACTCCGGATTTGCTCCCGGCTGATATAATAGGAACGCGTATTTTTGACCAGCGCACAGGGAATTTTTCCGTCAAGAAAGGGCCGGTGTTCGCGAATTTTATTCTGGCGGATGAAATTAACCGCGCGCCGGCGAAAGTGCAGAGCGCCCTTTTAGAATCTATGCAGGAGCGGCAGGTTACGATTGGTACTGAAACATTCCCCCTTCCCTCTCCGTTTTTTGTAATGGCAACCGAAAACCCCATTGAACAAGAGGGGACGTATCCTTTGCCCGAAGCGCAGGTTGACCGCTTCATGCTGAAGGTGGCTATCTCTTACCCTACGCCCGATGAAGAGGTTGAAATTGTAAAGCGAAATACGAAGAGCGCGGCCGCTCCGCTTGGAAGCATTGTTTAAAGTACTTGGTGAGCTACGGCGGATCGCCTCGCGCTTCTATCTTTCTCACAAAAGCCGCAAAAGCGCACGCGTTTATCAACGGGCGCGGATACGTCATTCCCGAAGACGTGAAAGAAATCGGCATGGATGTTTTGCGTCATCGTATTTTGACTTCTTATGAAGCGGAAGCCGAAGGTGTTTTGCCAGAGGATATTATTGCTAAAATTTTTGACGGCGTGAAAGTGCCCTAACAATAAAATGTTTTTATGCCCCGCCATTTTTAATGGACGGCAGTTGTCTATAGAGAATATATATGAAACAAGATGAATGGCATAGAATTTTGTGTGCAGATAGTGAAAACGAACACTTGGAGTGTAAAAAAGCTGAAAACAACTTTGACTTTAAAAATCAGAATGGATTACTTGATTATGTCGTTGCTTTAGCAAATGAGGGTGGCGGCAAGCTCATACTTGGCGTAACAGACAAAAAACCGCGTACCGTTATTGGTACAAAGGCATTTCAAGATACAGGCCGCACTTCAAACAGCATTTATCAGGAGTTAAAGCATAAGGTACGTATAGAAGAGTATTTTGACAATGGAAAACGTATTTTAATTGTGCATATTCCCTCCAGACCAATTGGCAAACCTCTTAAATATGGAGGTAAAGCACGAATGAGAACGGGTGAAGGAATAAGAGATATGACCGACGAAGAAATTGCTAGAATTTATCATGAAAATTATCCGGATTTTTCTGCAGAAGTATGTGATCAACTTATGTTTAAAGATCTAGACACCATGGCATTAAAACGATTGAAAAAATTATGGCATGAAAAGAGTAACAATAAAGCAGTATTACAGTATAGTGATCACAAGATGCTTCAAGATTTACAGTTAGAAGAATTTGGAAGATTTACATATACCGCGTTAATTTTGCTTGGCACGAAGTCTGCGCTGGCAAGGTATTTGGGATGTGCAGAGATTATATTTGAATATAGAAGTAGGGAAGAAAACGAAGAGTATCAAGACAGAGTAGATTTTAGAGAGCCTTTTCTTTTGTATTTTGATAAACTGTGGGAAAAAATCAATGCACGAAATGAGATATTTCACTCGCAAGAAGGTTTTTCAATGAGGGAAATTCGGGCATTTAATGAAGAAGTTATCAGAGAAGCTATTTTAAATGCAATTGCGCATAGGGATTATAAACATCCATCATCTATTTTTATAAAGCAGTCTCCAACAAAGATTATTATTGAGAATCCAGGCGGATTTTTGTCCGGCATTACTCCTGAAAATATTTTTAATGTGCCGAGCACTCCGCGGAATAGAAGGCTTTCGGAGACGTTTCAAAGGATTTATCGTTTTGTAGACCGTTCAGGACAAGGAGCGGATAAAATTTTTCGTAAAACTATAGAAGAAGGCAAGGGTATACCTGACTATAGTGGATCAATCGGGAATTGGGTTAAACTTGGACTCAATGGGCTGATTTTAGATAAAGCTTTTTTAAAATACTTAAAACGAGCGACTAAAAATTTGAATATATCTTTTTCTATTGAAGAACTCATACTTTTAGAAAATATTAGAGTATCACGCGTTAAGAAAATTACGAAGGATCAAGTAAGAAAACTTTTAGATTTAGGAGTGGTTGAATCAATAGGGAACACTTCGGGTAGGAAGTATATACTTTCAGTTAAGTACTATAAATATACTGATAGGCTAGGACTTCATACTAAAGCCCGAGGGTTGCGCGGTTTGGGTAGAGAGACAATTAAGAAGCTCATTTTGGAGCATATAAGCGTAAACACGAAAGGCTACATGAAAGAGTTTGTTGATGCATTTCCAGATATTACACAGCAAAACATATCAAATATACTGCAAGAACTTAAGAGAGATGGCAAGATACATTTTTATGGGAACAAAACAGATGGCCATTGGGTTTGTAAGAGTAATTAAATTAAGAACTAAATTTAAGAAGGTTCTTTGGAGCTATTTTTTGCTTAAATAAGGCAATTTATCGGTTTTGAAATATATTTGAACTAAATTAAGAACTAAATTTAAGAAGGTTCTTTGGAGCTATTTTTTGCTTAAATAAGGCAATTTATCGGTTTTGAAATATATTTGAACTAAATTAACTCTCTGATCTCATGGACACAAAAGATCTTATCGCGCAGGTGAGAACGCTGGAATTTGCGACGCGCAAAAACGTGAGCGACCTCTTTGCGGGAAATTACAAATCCTCTTTCAAGGGCAAGGGGATTGAGTTTTTTGAAGTGCGCGAGTACGCAGAGGGGGACGAGATACGCGATATAGATTGGAACGTGACGGCGCGCGAAGGCAAGCCTTTTGTAAAAAAATATACTGAAACGAGAGAACTTACCACGATGCTTGCGGTTGACGGATCTGGATCCCTGTTGAGCGGTTCGCGCGGAATGCTGAAAAAAGATTTGCTTCTGCGGTTTTGCGCGGCCATCGCATTTTCAGCGATGAAAAATAATGATAACATAGGACTCATTATTTTTTCAGACGCGATTGAAACGTATGTGCCGCCTGCAAAGGGGCGGAAGCACATGCTCCGCATTTTGCGCGATCTGACGGAATATAACTTTTCAGGAAAAAAAACAGATTACGCGCTCGCCTTTACGCATGTGAGCAAAGCCATTAAAAAAAGCGCTCTCTGTTTCTTTGTGTCTGATTTTTTAGAGCCGATGGATTCGTATCTGCAGAGAATAAAAGTGGCAAATGCGCGGCATGATTTGATTATCGTCCAATTGAGAGATGCGCTTGATCGCGCGATTCCAAACATGGGTTTGATTGCGTTTGAAGACGGCGAAACCGGAGAGCGATATGTGGTAAACGCGCATAGTGAAAGGCTTGTAAAGCTCTACGAGCGGGCGCAAGAGAGGCTGTTTGACGAGAATAAAAAGCTCTTGCAAAAATTTCGCGTTGCGAGCATAGAGATTGCAACGAATGAAAATTTGTATCATACGCTGTTTCTGTTTTTCAAGCGGCGCCAGCATGCATTGAGATAAATACCTTGAATTACAAAATAACTTTTTGGGATGGAAGACATTCATGATATCACGCCTCCAATTTTCCCTCATATTTCGTATCTGCCACTTTATGTTCTGCTCGGTCTGCTTTTAAGTATACTTGTTTTTGCGCTGGCTGATGCGTTTTCTAAGAAAATATCGCGCAAAGCAAAAAGCATTCTTATCCCTTCATCTGTGCCGCCGCAGATTGATTACAAAGCACGCGCACAGTTGCGTCTGCAGAAAGCCCGCCATCTCATGGAGGAATCCCGATTTGATGAGTACTTTTTGGAGGTAAGTTCACTGGTGAAGGAATATCTGGGCGACGTACACAACGTGAGTGCAGAGGAGATGACCTCGTCCGAACTTTTAAAAACATTCTCAACCATTTCACAACTACCGCTCTTTTTTGAGCTGTGCTACCGGTACGAGTTTGCAGGGGTTTCAGCACAAAAACAAGACGCTGAAATCATTTTCTCCCTCGCGCAGGAGATTATGGAAAAAAGTGGCGCATCGTTATAATATTGCATACTTCAACCATGCGTTTTTTACACCCAAATTTTTTATGGCTTTTGGGGCTTATTCCGGCTCTTGCGATTTTCTATGCGATCAGCTTGAAAGAAATGCCGGCTTTCAAAGTTGGCTCGTTTTTTGGTATCAAAGCAGTATTTAAAAAATCGCGCGTCGGCGCATTGCGCCATATCGTATTTGGGCTTCGGCTTGCGGCAATAGCTTTTGCGATCATTATTCTTGCCCGTCCGCAGACGGGATCGCAAAAGATAAAAACTACCAAACAGGGGATAGATATAATTATTGCGTTTGACGTTTCTTCAAGCATGCTTGCCGAGGATTTAAAGCCGAACCGAATCAGCGCGGCAAAGGAGACCGTGAAACAATTTATCAAAGGAGTTGAAACCGATCGCATAGGGCTTGTGGTGTTTGCCGGGCGAGCATTCACGCAGGCGCCGCTCACGTTTGATTACGATATCTTAATTCAATATTTAGAGGAAATGAGCACCGAAAGCATTAACCAAAATGTGCGCGGTTTAAACGGCACAGGCATCGGCAACGCGTTAAGCGCCGCGCTTTTTAAGCTTGAAAAATCGCAGGATCGTTCAAAAGTGATTATTCTTTTAACTGACGGGCAGTCCAACACAGGGCTTGATCCTCTTCTTGTGGCGCGGCTTGCAGGAGAAAAAGGCGTGAAAATTTATACCATCGGCATCGGAAGCATTGACGGCGCTCTTGTGCCATATACTGATCAGTTCGGACAGAAGCACTATGTGCAAAATGCGGATGGCTCGTTTCAAAAATCCAGCGTTGACGAGAAAACATTGAAAAACATAGCAGAGCTGACCGGCGGGGCGTACTATCGCGCAGACGACAACGAAAAATTTTCGCGCATTTTTCAGAAGATCAGCCGTCTTGAAAAAAAAGATATTGAAATTTCCCGCTTTACCCGGTATAAAGAGGGATACGAAGTGTACGCGTGGAGTCTGCTTGCCGTGTTTTTGGCGGAATTTGTGTTGCGAAGAACGGTTTTGAAAGTGTACGCATGAAGAGAGTTTACTCATACAAAAATTATGCAGTTTGCGAATGTTTATCTTATTCTCGTGCTGTTTCCCCTCGTGTTTGTGCTCGGATGGGGCGTTTTTTCATTTTTGCGTTCTCAAAAAAAGCTGTATCGTTTGATTGAAAAAAATTTGCTTGATTCAGTTCGCGGATATAGGCGCGGAAAATGGGTTGATATCTGCCGCGAAGGAATTCAGATGGGAGCATTTTTGCTGATTGCAGTTTTGCTTCTGCGCCCGCAAGGGGATATGATCACACAGGATGTTAAGGCAGAAGGAAGCGATATTGTGATTGCGCTTGATGTTTCAAACAGTATGAGGGCGCTTGATTTTGGTTCTGGAAACGAGCGAAAAGGCCGGCTTACCGCGGCAAAAGAGATGATCGCGCATTTTGCACAAACAAGAGAGAGCGACAGGTTCGGACTGGTTTCGTTTGCAAAAGACGCGTTTGTGATTGTGCCTTTGACCATTGACCGCGACGCATTTTTAACCCTGCTTGATGGTGTGAATTTTGACATTGTTGAAAAGCAGGGCACGGATTTGGCAGAAGCAATCACAACGAGTCTGAACCGTTTTAAGCGTGAGGATGAACGCTCTAAAACTATTATTCTCATCACCGACGGCGGGGATGAGGAAAACAGCGATTATGCGTCTGCGGCGAATTTTGCAAAAGATGACGGCATTCAAATTTTCACCGTTGGCATGGGGAGCATTGAGGGAAGCCCGATCCCGGAAGGCGAAGATCTCTTTGGGAGGATACAATATAAGACGTTTCAGGGCGAGATAGTAAAAACAAAGCTTGAAGATCGTCCTTTGAAAGAAATAGCGTCGCGTACTGGCGGCATCTATTTTCATGCGAAAACTGCCGATGATTTAGACCGCATTGGCGGTGAAATTGATAAGATGGAAAAAACAACAATTCAGATGAAAGATGTGAGCACAAGAAGAGAATTGTTTCCAGTCGTTGCATGGATTATTTTTATTCTGTTTCTCGTTGATTTTTTTCTTGATTACGGCGTTCTCTCCTTTTTGCGAAAGCAGGCAAAATGGGGCGGCAGAGTTGCAGTGCTTGCGGCGCTTGTATTTGCGCTTTCCGGGTGCGGCATCAAGGATTATTACTTTGCGTATGTAAATAAAAAAGGCATTTCCTCGTATCTTTTGGGCGACTACGCGCATGCGCAGGAAACATTTGCGAAAGCGAGCGACATTGGGGCATTTGAAGACATCGCGCAAAATAACCAGGGGGCATCGTTGTATAAACTGAAAGAGTTTGACAAAGCGATTGAAAAATTTGCCCAAGCAAGCGCGACAAATTCCAAAGATCCCCGATATTTTTATAATGAGGGAAACGCGTATTACCGGATGGGAGAGAAAGATGCGGATAAAGCAAACCAGAAAGAGCTGTGGCAAAAGAGTATCGCATCCTATGAACAGGCGCTTGCGCTTGAGCCGGATGATCGGCAGACGAAAGAGAATTTGGAGTTTGTGAAAAAAAAGCTTGAAGATACGAAACAAGAGGAACAGCAAAAGGAACAGGAACAAACAGGAAAAGATCAGCAAGAAACAGGCGAGCAAGAGAAAGGAACAGAAAATCAGGGAGAGCAAGGTGGTCAGAAAGGCGCGGATAGAGAGCAAAACAAATCATCAGAAGGGCAGAATCAAGGAGAGAGTCAAAAAGAAAGCAAGGAGCAGGATGAGCAAACGCAAAGCGGAGAGGGGAAGATTCAGGAAGGAAATGCGGGGGAAGAGCAAGGATTAACCGAAAAACAGCGCCAAGAGCTTGAGTATTATATGCAGCAATTGCAGGGAGATGAAAAAAATATACAGCGCTACTTTAATCGCCGCGGCATTTCGCTAAACCAAGAGAACGATCCGTTTGATGTTTTCAAAAATGACCCGTTTTTTAACCAATTTTTCGGCTCGCGCGGCGCTCCTCCTTTAAAAGAAGATCCGAATCAAAAGGATTGGTAAAAAAAGGGTTTATGCATCTTTAAAAAGAACGGCGTATATATTTTTGAGCAATGTCCCATCGCACAGATCGCTCCAAAGTAATGCGGCTCCATCAGGCGTAATTTTATAATAATCTACTGCTCGCTTCACCCATTGCTCTGGAGCTCTTCCAGGAACCCTGATCTCCCTGCTTTGCTTGGCAACAGCGAGGTCTCCATATCCAGCATCTATAAGAAGATTGAAAAGCTCGTCATGGGAAGTGGTTCCCAATACGAACTGTTCCCTGCGATCTTGCTGAATTTCTTGTTTTGTTTTTTGAGGCGTTCTGCTCTCTGCGCCTGCGGATTTTTGCGTTTGTTTCATTTCATGCTTGGCAAGGGCGCGCGTAGCCATCCAAATTTCATTTGGCAGAAGCAGGGCTTTAAGGGTTGGAATAGGGTTGGCGTACGTGTCAGGCTGTGCGATAAGGGGTTGAGTTGGGTTGATATCCGGCAGAACTTTTTGAAGGCAAGGGGTAAACCATTTATCTATGAGTTGGTTCATCATTGCGTTCACATGCTCGCGAGTGAGCGTAAGCATGAGTTCATGGTGCGCTGTGTACCCTAAGAACGGCCCAAATTTTCTCCCCGCTATGACAAAGAATTGAAGGACTCCGTGTCCGTAGATCCCATTTTCTTCAGATTTCTCAAGCATTATTTTAAGATAGTTTATGGAGCGTTCCGCAGCAGTTTCTACAATGCTCTGAAAATTTTCGCACGATGTTGCCACCACTCCGTTTTCTTCTAGATATTCGGCAATTGTTTCTTCAAAGGCCTTTTTTGAAAGCGCGAGCATCGCATCTTGTTCAGCCTCCGTCAGCTCCAACCTTGTGTTTGGGATATTGTTCAAGAGCGCAGAAGAGGACATTCCGTACAAAAGTTCTCCAAACGCAACTCCGTATTCCCGAGTAAGCATGATGAGTTGATGTCTATATTCCATACCCTTGTCTGTTTCGGACTGAAGGTTTCTCCGCCGCTGTGTGCGCTTTTGGCTTTCTCGTTCACTCTGTTTAATCTTTTGTACGATTTCCTCTGCTTTTGAGGCAAAATCAGGGAAACTGATATAGCGCAGGTGCGGATATTTCATTTCCTGATCAACAATCGTGCACAGGGTTCCACCGCCGTATGTATTGAGAGGATGCATTTCTAAAAAAGGTACGAGATAAGATTCCTTGCGATCATCAGTGCGATGCCCGCTTGCATTTTCTCTTGTAGTGGCGAGAGGGACAAGCCGTATATCAGGGTTCATATTCACTCCATATTCGCGCGCAGTCGCGTGCATAATGGCTTCCATACCAGTGCTTTCATAGAGTTCTGCCTGGAGCGCATAGTGCGCGACAGCTCTATGCTGGCTTACAATACCAATCTCGCTTGGAATTTTATTTAGCTTTACCCCTTCAAAAGGCGCTTCTAAATACGGAAGTATAAGGTTAACAAAGCGTTCCCATTCAGCGATTTTTTTAGGCACTATAGAGGGGTCGTCTAGCACACGTTCTAGCGAGATAGCCTGGCTATGGATTGCGTTGAGCGTAGCGTGTACATTCTTGGAATATGTTTCAATCAGTTCCTCCTGTGGTTCTTCTTGCCCCTCTGCGCAATCTTTAAATTGTTTTAGTGCCGGTGATTCAAGTTTTAAAAATGTGGGCATTTGAGAAGCCCCTTCGCTTTGCCCGCATACGCGTTCAGTAAAGTCTTCCGCCGCTTGAAGAATCGTGATCGGAGTGTATGTTTTTTCGTCGCCGGACACCGTTTCTTCCTCTTCTTCTAAAATTTCGGGCGTGGGGCGAATAAGAGCGCTCTCCTGCGCAAAAGCGAGTAGCTCTGATTGCAATAATGGCGTGAATAAGGGCAGAAGATCAGCCGCGCGTTTTTCTATTTTAGGTTCAGACGTTATCAAGTTTAAAATCTCTTCATCTGTTTCGCTTGCTTCATATACCGCAGTCTCAAAATTTTGCTCGTGCGTGATAGCAGATACTACAAACAAAGCGCGCATGGTTTCAAAATACAGCGCCTCTTGGTCAAGTTCTTGGCATTCTTCAAAAAATGCTTGATCCAGCGCCTGTCGAGACAATAATGATTCATTAATGAGGCGTTCGTTTTGTTTTATCTCGTTGAGGATGGCTCTGATTTGCGGGCTTTGCGTGAGTTCATCCTCTAGCTGGCGCAATGTTTGCTTTGTTGCTTCTTGACGTGCAGTAAGACGCTCAATCTCTTCTGTAATCTGATCTTCCGGTCGTCTGCCTTTCATCTGGATAGATTTTGTACTAGGGTGCAGAAGTGAGCTGATGTTTTGTGCGAGAGCAGAAATTGTTCTCGTTGTACTTTCTGTTTTAGTTTCAATGAACTTTCGCGCTCTCTCCAGTTGGGATTGCAGTGCAATTTGCTCGTTTTTGAGTTGCGTCTGTATTTGAATCTCTCCCACATGCATTTGGCCCATATTATGAATAAGCTTGGTTTTTGTGTCCTCAAAATGTTCAACGCTGGTGCGGATAAGCGAGAGCGCGAGAGTTTGAATTTCTGCATTTTTTTCTTCGGTTCTGTCAGCGTGCGCAAAAAGCGAAAGCATCGGTAATACGTCCGCCTCCTGGTTGATCTGTTCTACGGAGACGCCAAGGATACCTGCGGCGGCTCTAAAAATCTTTTCCGCTTCTTCTAAAAGCGCTTCTTGTTCATTGCTTACTTCATTCTGCATAGAGATATGCTTCTCGTTTAAAAGTAACCAACGAGCTTATTAAAAAATTTCTGCATTGTCAAGCAGAGAAGGGAAGCAGGAGAGCATATCTCAAAGACAGCGGGGTGCATGCGTTTTAGGTCAAGGGCATTGGAGGGGTTTATGGGTTTTATGTTTTCCATTTTGTTTTATAAAAATTATTTTTGAAAATAACGCGCTATGCTGAAGAAATCATGTTTTTTCTTCTTCACGAAGAGCGCGTTTTCAAAAGGAGCGGACATTGCATCAATATTAAGAGCCTCTATTGCATAGTCGCCGGAGTTGAGATAGGGAGGAATAATGAAATGCGCTTTGCTTTGCCCTTCAAGGCGGATATCATAAAAATTGATGACACTTTCTTGTGTATCATTAAAAAGTCTGAATTCAGTTTGAGAAGTAAAGCCTGCTCCTCTGACGGCGATCTTTGCGCCGGCGGCAACGCGTACAGGCTCAACCGAGTTAATTGCGACTGCATGAGGAACAACTGTTGTGTTACCGATCGCATTTTGAATATTCAGCGTGCGAGCGTGTTCGCCTCGCACAATCAGCGAATCTCCAGAGCCAAGAATGCGTTTTATAATTTCCGCGTTTGAAAGAGAAGAATCCCCGGCTTTGATGAGGGCGGCTGTTGCAGAAACCATTGGCGCTGAAAAAGAAGTTCCTTCCGCGCGCGCATAATAACTGCCCGTATATTTCGGCACCGATGCGGTGAGAATGTTTGTTCCTGGCGCGTATATATCAACGCAATTACTTCCAAAGGCTGACCACGTTTCATACTCGCCGGTTGAAGAATTGATCGCGCCGACGCCAAGAATCATGTTTTCGCCTTTTTCATTGCACACCGGTGATGCGGGCAGAAAATTCAAATTCTGTCCGTATGTTTTGCTTTCTTCATCTTCGTTTCCGGCGGCCGCAACGATTACCGCGTTATGCGCGTACGCGTATGCGATTGCGCTGTCATACGCTGTTGTGTATGCGGCAGATCCGTTTGCATTGCCGAGGCTTATGTTGAGAACATCCGCGCCGTTGTCTACTGCGTAATGAATGGCTGAAATAACGTCTTTTGTGTAGGAAACGCCTTGTTCGTTTGTAACGATAAGCGGCATGATGGTACTTTCCGGCGCAATGCCTGAAATTTCTGTACCGTTATTTTGAGCGGAAATAATACCGGCAACCGCGGTGCCATGTGGCCCTGTTGTCGCCATATCGCCATTTTTGAACACAAAATTATAGCCGTACACGTCGTCTGTGTATCCGTTTTTGTCGTCGTCCTTGCTGTTTCCTAAAATTTCGTTTTTATTCACCCACATCCGCGAACGCAAGGCTTCATGATTTAAGTATACACCATCGTCAATCACGGCTACCACAACTTCTCCGTTCTTTTTTGCAAGTGAAACATACGGTGCAGTAAGCCCGAAGAACAGAAGAGAGCTGTAAATAAGGATTTTTTTGAGCGAAAAGCGCATAGTTCTTTCATAAAAGCGTTAAAATTTGACTGTTTATTATACATAATTTTGCTATTTTTGTCAATCTATAATTTTGTTATATCTCTATTGAAGCTTTTTAAAATAACTCTCGCATTTTTTCCAAATTTAACGGGCATTGCACGAGGATGATCTGTTTTTTAAGCTGACGGCGTTCTTTTTGAGTAAGCCCGAAGCGGATGCCCATTTTGTCTGTATCGGCAAGCATCGGAATAAGTCCTTCACCTATGCTTCGGTCCCATTGTTGCCTGCTCATGCTGTTTAACATTTCTCTTTGCACTGCTGAAAGTTTTTGCATATCTCCAATAAATCTGTGCATCGGGCAGAAAAGCATTTGGCTTACATTGGTGGGAAGTGGAGTTGCTGTGTTCATCTCCATAAGCTTGATGACATCATCGGTTTTGCTCTTGCGAAGCAATCCGGGTCTTATGCCTTCTAAATCCTCGCCGGTGAATGTTTCAAAACATGAATCTGACCACAAAAAAAACTTTTTCATAGTATCTTCATCTTCAATTTCTTGTATGATTACGATGGCGTCAATGTCGCTACCGCCGTGGTAGTGCCCCCGCGCCATGCTCCCGAATACAAGAATGCCGAAAAATGAATCCGGATAAAAATGCTGTGCGTCCTGCGCAAATTGCTGAAGGCGTTTATACTTTTCTTTGCATAAATCCGAGTGTGGCGTTGCGTAAAGAGCCATGTTTGTTGGAAGAAGCTCTGCTTTGAGATCAGCTTTGTCGCTCGCTCTTGCCTGCGGGGCATAGATATACAGTTCACTTTGCAGGGCAGGGTCAATGTCGAAATACCGCTCAATCATAATTTCCGCGATTGCGTGCTGTGCCTTCTCTCGCAAAGGGAATTTGATGTTGGTATTCTCAAAAACAGCTTGCAGGATGCGTAATGCTTGATTCGGCATGGAATGAATGCCGAGGCGCGTGAGGCTTTTTATCGCAATTTCCATGAGCGTTGGATCTGTTTTTATTTCTTCTTCTGCAAGCAGGCCTTTTAATAAAGCCATTCCGAGTTCGCCGCACTCCGGCGCTATTTTAAAGAGTGCATGGATTGTTTCAGGGAGATTGCCTTTTGCTTCTCGTTTAATTTTACGCGCCAAGAGCTTTTTATTATCGCCGGCGTTTCTAACCATGTGGCGCATTTTAGATATTGCCGCCTCAAGGCGGATTTCCTGATTATTGTTAAAAATTTCTGTGATCTTTGCAAGTAATGTTAAAATTTTTTTTAATTGTATACCACGCGAGCTCTCGCCCAGCCCCATGGCGATTCTCTTTACCGCTTCTTGCGTTTTTTCATCGTGAGACCGATCCTTATTCAAGGTGACCCATTTCAGCACAAACTTGAATCCTTCCTTTCCAAAAGCGCAAAAAGTTTCAAGCACGTGCGGGCGCAAAAGATCATTGCCCATAAAACCATCAAGTGTTTCAAATGCTTTTTCCCCTCCGAGCTTTGCAAGCGTACAAAAACCGACTTCACAAATTTCTTCGCTCGCCAAAGTGCGGCATAAAATTTTTGCAGTCTCAAGCACAGCGCCGTACTCCTCTTCTGGAAATGCGTTCATCTCTTCTAAACACAGCGCCCCCACATACCGTATCGCAATGTCTTCGCTCGCGCACATAGAGAGGATTTCCTGCAAATCCAGTTTGTTGTTTTCTATTTTGGAAAGATATTCCGCCCGCTCTTGCGTGAGAGGGAAAGCGCATACTGTCTCAATATCCAGCTCTTGGTTTGAAAGCTCAACAGGGGCATCTGCGCTTGGATCATAATTCCAGCATTCCAGATTTTGAATTGGGTTGTTTGGATCGTATTGTGGACAAGGTTCATTCATAAAACAGCACAGCCTAGCACGCTTTTTGGGAAGCGGCAAGCAAAATTTGTCAAATTTTACAAAAAGTGGTATTTTGACTTCTCTATGAAAACTTTTACAAAAAAAACGCTGAACATCTTTTGGGAGCACGACAAAAAATATGGGCGCATCACGCTTTTGATCCTGGTCTCGCTTGTGTTCGCGCGAGTTGCAGAGCTTTTTGCGCCTGTGTTATACGGCCGTTTTTTCAATGTGCTTACTCAAACTCGATCAGGCAATATACAGTCTGTTGTGCCGCAACTCGTTTCAACGCTTGTGCTTATTTTATTCACCGGCATTATAGCGTGGGCATTTTGGAGGGTTGTGGTTTTTAGCTCAACAAGTTTTCAAGCCCGCGCGCTCCCCGAGCTTGCCAATACGTGCTTTGCGTACATACATCTTCACTCGTATCGTTTTTTTGCGAACACTTTTGTTGGCTCTTTGGTGAAAAAAGTAACGCGTTTTACGCGTGCGTTTGAGGGCATTTTTGACCTTATCGTCTGGGAAATTTGCCCGCTTGCCGTTGACCTTACCGGCATGCTGATTGTGCTTTTTATAAAAAATAGAACCATGGCGTTTCTGCTTTTGGGGTGGAGCGCGGTGTTTATGGTGATCAATTATTTTTTTACGAGATACAAACTGCGGTACGACATTGCGAGCAATTCAGCTGATACAAAAACCACCGCGCACCTTGCGGACACCATTACAAACAGCATCAACGTCAAACTTTTTTCCGGCTCCTTGTTTGAACTGAACGCATTCAAAGCGCTTACGAAACATCAGTTTCGGCTGAAAAAGAAAGCATGGACACTTGATGCTCTGCTGGAATCAGGGCAGGCGTTTTTAATGATCGGGCTGGAGTTTCTCATGTTTTATATCGGCATTCGCTTGTGGCAGGAGGGGCGTTTCAGCGTGGGCGATTTTGTTATTATTCAGATGTATCTTATTACCCTGTTTCGGAACATCTGGCATTTTGGGAGAATGATCCGCCATTTGTATGAGTTTTTGGCGGATGCGGAAGAGATGACCGAAATTTTTGAAACTCCCCATGAAATTGTGGACGCGCCGCGCGCGCAAAAGCTTATGGTAACGCGTGGAGAGATCGTTCTTAATGGTGTTCGGTTTGGATACGAGAAAGGCAAAAACGTGTTTCCGGAAATCAGCTTAAAAATTAAGGCGCAGGAGAAAGTTGCGCTTATTGGACCATCTGGTTCGGGGAAATCAACTTTTGTGAAATTGCTTTTCAGATTTTTTGACTTGAAAAAGGGGCAAATTTTTATTGATGGCCAAAATATTAAACTGGTAACGCAGGAAAGCCTTCGGGAGCATATCAGCCTGGTGCCGCAAGAGCCGATTTTATTTCACCGCTCGCTTTTTGAGAATATCCGATACGGCAATAGGGACGTGTCTGATGAAGCGGTTTACCATGCGGCGCGTCTTGCCCATGCGCACGAGTTTATTATAAAATTTTCCAAAGGATATGAAACGCTTGTGGGAGAGCGGGGCATTAAGCTTTCTGGAGGCGAGCGCCAGCGCATTGCAATTGCACGCGCAATTTTGAAAAACGCGCCGATCTTGGTGCTGGATGAAGCAACGAGCAGTCTGGATTCAGAATCCGAATCTGCAATTCAAGACGCGCTGAAAACGCTCATGGAAGGCAGAACCGTGATTGTAATTGCGCATCGGCTCTCAACCATCATGAAGATGGACAGGATTATCGTGATGCGCGATGGCGGTATTGAAGAGGAGGGAACCCACGCGGAGCTTCTCAAAAAAGACGGCAGTTTATACCGCCGTTTGTGGAAACTCCAGGCGCAGGGCTTTATTGCGTAAAAAAACTTCATGAGCTTTTGCGGAGTATCATCTAACCAACCTCGTCGCCTCGCTTTCACCCTATTGCTCTCTGTAGCTTCTTTATATCCTCATCAAACGAGAACACCTCTGCGTGCGCCTGTTTTGCGCGGACATATAAAATAATATCTTCTATATCAACATTAATGTTTTGATAGCTGTGCAAAGCAGACAATAAAATTTCGCGATCTACAATGGTGAAGTATGGGGTTTGCACCATTTTCAAGAGAGCTTCCGCAACACTTTGATGCGATATCTTATACACCACGCGTAAAACATAATTTACTTCCACAAGCATTTCAGGGGTTATCACAATTTTGATTTTTTTTGATTGGGCGTCAATGAAATATTGTTTTGCTTCTTCAGCTTGTTTTTTATTGTCTTGAAGAAAAAACCGAAGATATACATTGGCGTCAATAAAGTATGTCGTCATAGCGTGTGTTTCTTTTTATAAGTATCCGCAAACGCTTTGCCCATAGCGTCTTTTTCTAATTTCATAACCTCTTCAGTGGATTTATCCGTTATAGCATATTTTTTGAAAATGCCTTCCAGCTCCATAATATCCGGAGCAGGCTCAAGAATTATTTTGTTATTTTGGACTCTCAATAAAAGTTTGTTCATTTTATCTAAACCAAAAAGTTTTCGCACTTTTGAGGGGATGCTTATTTGCCCTTGCGAGGTAATGGTAATAAGTTGTGTCATAGTGTATAAGTATTATATTTGATAAGACATATTAAGTTTATTTTATTGCATTACTTTTGTCAATCGCATTACATCTTTCCATGTCCATGATGAGATACATAGGTGACACCTACGCCCGCTTACTGCTATAGTGGGCTTGTTTTATTATTATGGCGATTGATACAAGTGCGCCGCCTATGCTCGCGTCTGTTATCTCATCGCAAATTAGTTTATGGAAAAAACAGATTTAGCAAGCGATCCGCAAAAGAAAGTCGTACCCATAGATTGTATTACTGGAATGCAAGAGTATGCGGACGGACTGATAAGGTACATTGAAACTCTTGAGGCAGAAAAGGTTTCATTAGTGAATGAACTTGCAATAGCACAAGCGCGAATTAATGAATTAGAGGAGTCACTTAAGCAACTTAAGGCGGAGCAAAAAGAATTGGAAACATTTTATATTCATCCAAGAGATGCTCTACAAGTTTTAAGAGGTGTTACTAAATAGAAAAAATTGTTCGTTTTTTATTTTTGCAATTCTTTCGCCCGTTTTTTCGCCGTATCTATTGCTTCATAAAAGAGCATGTCAAACCCATGCTCTTTTAAATGCGAGAGCGCGGCTGATGTGGTTCCGCCTTTTGAAGTAACCGCCTCTCTCCACTCCTCGGCGCTTTTTTTGCCTGACTCCAGAAGTTTCGCGCTCCCGATGAGCGTGTGTTCTGAAATTATTCGTGCAGAGCTTTCAGAAAAGCCCATTGCGCGCGCTTTTGTTTCTAAAAGGTTTACAAGGTAAAAAAAATACGCAGGGCCTGATCCGCTTAACGCGGTGATTGAATCAATCATTTCTTCTTTTTTTACTTCAATCTCATGCCCAAGAGGCGAAAAAAGTTTTCGCGCGAGCGCATTCTCCTCTTTGGTCACAAACGAAGAGGCGATCCACCCGATAACCCCTGCGCCTTCTTGAATGGCAAGATTCGGCATTGCTCTGATAATTTTTTTCGCGCCAAGTGTTTTTGAAAGCGAGGCAAGAGAAATGCCAGCCATGATTGAGATAACGAGTTTTTTCTCAAGGGATCCGAAAAGGTCTTTTGCAAGCGCATGAAAAGCCTGCGGTTTTACCGCAAGGATAATGCATTTTCCAAAACGCGCCGCGTCTTCTGCATTGGTAAATGATACCGTAGCAGAAAGGCGTGCGAGCTTTTTTGCATCAGTATCGCAGAGCGCAATGTGCTCTTTTGGCATTGCGCGCGCGAGGCGTTTATAAAGAGCGCCCCCCATGTTTCCCGCGCCGATGATTGCAAGTTTTCTGTTCATGGCTCTATGTAAAGATACTCGTATTTAATAATCGGTCGCACGCGGTTTTTCCCCACGCATTTTTTTGCGGTTTCAGCGCTATACTCCGCCATTCCACGGCCGATGTTTTCTTCGAGCGGGCCTTTGATTTTGAGAATGTCGCCCCGTTTAAATTCGCCCTCAATGCGCATGATGCCTATTGGTAGAAGGCTTTTTGCCTGTTCTTGCGAGCGCAAAAGTTTGCTTGCGCATTCGTTCACATATATCGTTCCTTTTTCATTTCCCTCGCTTTGGGCTACCCACCGCTTGACGCCGGAGAGCGTTTTTTGCGGAATAAACACCGTACCGATTTTTTTGCCTTCAAAAAGATCAAAAAGCGTGTTTGCTTTTGCGCCGTTGATAATGTGCGTGGTAATTCCCAAAGAGGACATTTTTTTCGCCACGTCGCATTTTGTGCGCATGCCGCCTCTTCCGCTTGATGAAACCGTAGGCATGATAAACTTTTCAATATCCATCGTTGCAAAGTTAACGGAGGGAATGACGCGCGAATTTTTGTTGGACGGATCGCCATTCAGGAGCCCATCAACATTCGTGAGGATAATGAGCGCGTCCGCGTTAATCATAGATGCAACAAGCCCAGCAAGTTCGTCGTTATCTGAAAACATCAGTTCGTCTATGGAAATTACGTCATTTTCATTGATGATTGGAATGATGTTTTCGTGGAGGAGCGCGTCAAAGCAGTTTTTCATATTGAGATAGTGCGTGCGGTCGCGAAAGTCTTCTTTGGTGGCAAGCACTTGCGCGCAGGTGCAGGCATGCGGTTGAAAAAAATTGATGTAAATGTTCATCAGAGGTATCTGCCCGACCGAGGCAAGTATCTGCCGCCTTATCACCTTGTCCGTTATTTTTGATGCGTCTATGATTGTTTTTCCGGCTCCTACCGCCCCGGAAGTGATCAGCACAACAGTGGATCCTTTCTTTTTTAAATGAACAATTTGAGCCACAATTTTTGCAATGACCTCATGGTTTAAAAGTCCGGCCTCTGACGTAAGCACGCTCGTACCGATTTTAATCACAATTTTTTTGTAAAGTTCCTTTTTCATAGGAAGCTATGGGATGTGCGCAATGCACTCTATCTCAACAAGCGCGTCTTTAGGAAGCTTTGCAACTTGCAGTGTTGAACGCGCGGGTTTGTGATTTTCAAAAAATACTTCATATACTTTGTTCATCTCTTGAAAGTCGTTTAAGTCTTTTAAAAACACTGTTGTTTTTATTACGTCTTTTTTGTCTGCGCCCGCTGATTTTAAAATTGCCTCAAGGTTTTTGAGCACGCGTTTTGTCTGCTCCTCAATGCCGCCTTCAACCATTTCCATTGTTTTTGGATCAAGCGGAATTTGTCCGGCGGTGAATAAAAAGCCGTTCGCGGTAACGCCTTGGCTATATGGACCGATTGCTTTGGGAGCGTTGTCCGTGCGTATTATATTCATATAAAAAATTATTCCGCATTTTTCGCATAGAGCAAATTAAACCCTTTCTCAAACGCTTTGAGCGACGCCACGATAATATCAGGCGAGGTGCCGCGCGCAATTACGCTGTTTCCCTTATTATCCGCGACTGTCATTTTTACCTCAACGGACGCGTCAACGCCGCGCGTGTCAATGCCAACTTCGTAATCAGTGAGGCGCACTTTGAGCGTGTCATATTCTTCGAGTGCTTCGCGAAGAGCCGAGAGCGCCGCGTCAACAGGGCCAACGCCTTGCGATTTTTTATGAATTTTTTTTCCAAACGCATTAGCCCAGATTTCACCTTCGGCTTTTTGTTTGAGAGTGGTGTGAATTGAAAAATCAATTATTTCAAGCACTTTTTCTTTGAGCGAGAGCTGGTCCAGCACTTCTTCTATTATATACTGAAGATCGGATCGGCTTATCTTTTTGCCTTTTATGAAAAATTCTTTGACGTCTTCAAACACGCGCTTTGAAATGTTGCTCGCGTTTTCAATGCCAAATTCAGCTTTGAGCACGTTTTCTATTTTTTTCACCGATTGCGGCGGTTTTGCAAATATGTTCTTTGTTTTTTCTTCTCTTCCGCTTTCTCGCAGGGCATACAGTTTATGCTCAATAAAGTTCACAATTTCATCAAAGTTCGGTTCAACTGTTGCCGGCTCCGGGAGAATTTTAAGCGGCGCTTTCGGGTCTTTAAGTCCGTTTCCCGTAGCAATGCATACAATGGTATCGTCAGGCTTAAAGAATTTTTTTTCGGCGAGTTTTTTTACCGCCGCGTACGCGATAACTCCGGCCGGTTCCGCAAATATGCCTTCAAGCCGCGCTTGTTCAAGTTGGGCATACAGCAGATACTCGTCATCAATGTCTAAACACAACCCGCCGGATTCATAAATATCCGCAAGAATTTTTGCGCCGTCAAGAGGGTTTCCAACCGCGATCGCGCTCGCAACGGTATGAGGTTTTTCTATCACATCAAAGTCTTTGCGTCTTTGCTGGAACGCTTGCGCGAGAGAGTTTGCGCCAGAAGCTTGAACCCCGATAAGTTTTGGCAAACTTGAAATTAAGCCAAGTTTATAGAATTCCTCCATGCCTTTGTAGATGGCATGGAAATTTGTGCCGCAACCAATTGGGCAGACAACATAGTCCGGCGTTTTCCAAAAAAGCTGTTCAATGATTTCATATCCCTGCGATTTTTGACCCTCGGTTCTAAAGGTATAGTCTCCGGCAAGATAGTATTGAAAATGTTTTGCCATTTGAGCGGCAAGGAGCGCGCACGCAGAGTATGCGCTTCGTATTTGCACAACGCGCGCGCCAAAGGCAAGCGTTTGCGCGAGTTTTCCGATCGGCGTTCCTTCTGGCACTAGAACATAGCAGGGAAGTTTTGCCACGCTTGCATACGCCGCGACAGACGCGGCCATGTTCCCGCTTGACGCCACGCATACTGCGGTTGCGCCAAGCTCTTTTGCCTTGGTGATTTCAACCATTGTGCCGCGGTCTTTAAACACGCCGGTCGGATTGAGCGTTTCGTTTTTTATATACAGTTTGTGGAGCCCCAAAGATTCCCCTAAATTTTTTGCGTGAACAAGTGGAGTGCCGCCCTCATCAAGAGAAACAATGTTTTTGAAGTTATCAATCGGGTAAAACGCCATGTACTTCAGCGCGGAAATCGGCGCGGTTTTGAGCGCGTATACATTCAGCTTTTGAGCGATTTGTTCGTAATCGTAATATGTTTCTATCGGCGCATTGCATGAGGGACAAAGCGTTGCTGATTCCCGTTCGTCACACACTTTTTTGCAGTTGTAACAGGCAAGATGATAGGATTTCATGGGGTAAATATAACATGAAAATAAACGGCAATATCATTGTATCATGCATTATTTGGTTGCGGAATGTTGGTATTTTCAGCAATTGCTCCTATGTATTTCTTTGCAAATTCTCCGCTTATCATATCGTCAATAAAACGCTTCCAGCCGGGGTCGTTACGGTTCACTGATATGATAGCATCTTCTGCGCTGTCTGGCGCTGAAAAGTAATCAAAGCCGTATTTTCGTAACGCTTGAACAGCTTTTTGTGCCGCCGGATTCTCCAATTGCTCCTTCCATATCGCGGTAATGGCCGCTTCTGTATTGTGCGCTTTGGCATTTGTTTCCAAAGCGACAATGTCAAGATACCCGATGAACGCTTGAAACGCTAAATACGTGGAAGCAAGCGTTCTAAATTCGTTATAGTGTGGAACTCTGATGTGCGTTCCTATGGAACGGCCGCCTTGTTCCGTGGAAAGCAAGGGGATTATTTCTGTCAGCCTGGATATAAAGAAGAGTCCTTTTTCTTGCACCGTCTGCATGATTTGCTCTGCGGCGGACTCGATCTCATTTTTTTCAAAGAGCAGGTTAAGCGCGTTCTTGACTTCATCTTCCTGGGTTTGAATTGTTTCCAGTAACCCTTGGGAGATGGATTTTTCGATGATGTTTGTTAAAATTCGTGATTCAGCTTGAGAAGGAAAAAAGTTTTTTGATTTTGCTGTTTGCTCCAGCCAGCTTTCAAACAGCATTCTGCAGAGCGAAACTACCGACAGGCAGTGCCCTTCAAAAAGCTTTATGAGTGTGTTTATTTCCTCTTGTTTTTCTTCTTCGGGAGCGGGAGATTTTTTTCCTGACAGGCTAAAAATAGCTTGCACGAGACTCTTTATTGTTGCGCCTTGTGTTTCGTTTTGTGGCACTGCTCTGTCAAGAATACCCATTATTTCGGGCAAAGAATCAGGAGGCAGGTTTCGAAAGAATGTTTCCAGAGCAGGATCTGCCGGAAAGATAGTCTGAATGCGTTTTTTTATATCCTCGAGCGATAAGGTTTTATCATCTCCAAGAAAATGAAGATTTGGCGAAGGTCTTGGATTTTCATTTTCGTCGATCTCATGGACACAATAGATGGTATGAAACAGCCCCTTTCCTTGTGAGGTAATATCCGAAAGTGGAATATGAGGAATGGCGCACACCGGGGTTATAACGCCTTCGGTTTCCTCTCCAACCGTAGTGGTGGTTACAGGGAGTGAACGTTTTGCTCTTGCATGTACCCTAAGATGCGAGTTTTCCGTTGCAAGATCGGACTCCAGATATCGCGCGATTTCTATAGAGATGAATGGATCAATAAATTCTTGTACTAACATAAAGAGCGCAAGCGCTTCACGAGGTTCCAGCGTTCTTATATTTTCCGCGGAAAGTTCTGGGAGAGAAAGTCCTTTGAGATTTATGGTCTGATTCATTGCGCAAACAATGCGCCGGAGGTCTTTACGGTGTTTTGCATCATTGAAAACTGTGCCGACAGATGGAATATTCAGATATAAAGCGAGTGCACGGCGAAGCTCTGCTTCATAGGCAGAGAGAAGTTCTTCTTCAATCTGTTTATTTTCCATCATTCGGATGTTTATACTCGGTATTCCTGAAAAGCATAAGTTTCCCTCGACAACAGTGTTTGCGTCATTTTGCTCTCCGAACTGAATAATGTTTCCAACCTGCTCTTGTACGATTTCTTTAATATCAAGAAAGCCGTGTTTATAAGCAAAGTTATGAATTGCGTCCGTGTCATGGGGTGGGATTGTCTGTAAGATCGCGTGGAGTTTTTGGTTAAGTTGCTCTGTGCCGCCATAGTGATCATACAAAACAAGTATTTCATTGTGCCTTTCCGAGTTTTCAGGCCAGCATTCATATAGTGTATTTGGGTCCATAGGATCGCTGTGGAAATCCGCTTTAGCGCTTGCAAACGAGAGAACAATTTTCCAGAGATCAGCGGTCTCTCGCGCGTTTCTAATGCTGATTTGTTCTTGGATGAGCTTATTGTCCTCTTCATTTAATTTCTGTATTTCCGATGTTGTTTTCAGCACTAATTCTTCCAATTTTTCTTGGTTGATTTGCCGGCTCCTTTGCGATGCTGTTCCCAGTCTTTTAAAATGACTTTTTTTGCCTTGCCCTTGCATCCGACTGCTTACCCCGCTAATCTCGGTGTGATACTGTTCCAGCCTTGCTCCAGCCCCAGCTATCTGTTCGGAGCATTGTGCACGTTTTTCCGTAATTGCGGCAAGGTTTAATTCTATTTGACGAGTCATGCGCTCGGCGCAGTTGTATGCTATCTCTATGTTACCAACCGCATACAGAAAAGCGCACCATTCAGTGCTTGGAGTTTCATTATTAGGATTTTTATAAGCAAGCACAGCAGTGTCTGGCATGGAGCCAATTGGCTCTGTTGAAGAAGATTCGCTTCCCTCCTCATACGGTATGGGAGCGTCAGTGAGAGTTTCGTTCATAGGACAATAAAATAACAAAAACACACTATCTTACAGTGTGCGTGTTGCGTTTGTCAAGCCAGTGTACGCGTTTGACACATTCTATCGCGCGTGATATATAAAAATGTTTATTTCGCATTATTTAAGAACATCTTATGAATAATACAATAGAGAACGGATTGGCTGATACAAACCCAAGGCGCAAGTATGAATCTCCTTTCTTTTTGCTTGAACCGGAAGCGCAGATTGACGCCGCAGATCGTCTTCATAGAGACCATCCGGAGTTAAAGTTTTTTGC
>Ga0075956_114_pt2 | contig 30056 bp, 7 predicted proteins | sample RifGroA2_FD_68050 | JGI IMG/M metagenome (GOLD analysis project Ga0075956, IMG submission 68050) | Parcubacteria bacterium GW2011_GWA2_44_12 | reverse complement strand
GTGAAAACGAGAGTGCTGTGTTCACTCTCACTATTCAAGACCTAGACCTTGGATTTGTAAACAGTTTGGATAGCATTGGAACGGTTTTCTCTTCAATTTCACGTGTTTCGGGCGCAAGTGGAACAAATTTGAATACCTCACTCTGCGTTTTTACGGGCATTACCGCTGGGCAAGTGTCCCAGTCAACCTCATGCACATTTACGGTTCCCTATAGCGCGATACATCATTTCAACGGCGCAACAGATAATGTGATAAATAGAGATACGCATGAAAGAAAAGCGGATTTTAATTTAACATTTAGGGCAGAAGACGCATGGAGCACGTCTGATACGAAAACAAGCCCTGCAAACAGATTTACGATTAAGGACACTAATCAGCCGATGACTTTGAATGTGTCCTCTTCAATCCAGACGATTACTGAAACGAACGGCGCGATAAGCCAGATCGCAATTAGTTTTACAGATGGAGATTTAGGCGTTGGCGAAGGGCTTGGCGAGGTGTTTGACCAGCTTAGTATAAAAATTACGGAAACAACGAACAATCTGAACGCCGAAGTGTATAGTTTTACGTATAATTATCTAGCTGGTTCTCCGAATTCAACCGAAAATAAGAGCAGTTTGATTTGGCCGCTTTCAAATCAGGGAACAGTGATGGGCGCGAGTCCCATCACATTTAATTGGAGCGAAATTAACCAGGAGTTTGTTCAACATATTGTTGGCTCTAAGGTGGGAGCGGATTATAAGCGTACTTTTGACGTGAAGGTAACTGCAAAAGACGGCTGGGACGGCGAGAATACGCAAAATGGAAGCCTTACAATAAATGATGTAAATAGATTGCCTACGGTAACAGTTTCAAACTGCACGAATTCCGGAATAATTGATGAAAAAACTCCGATTACGTGCGATATTGCGCTTGATGATGCTGACAGCGAAGATAAAAATTACAATCTTGACCATCAAGAATTGCGAGTGGATGCAAGAAATCTGGCTTTTGCGGGAACTCCGAGCACAGCGGTTGAAATTTTGAACGATCATGATCAAGCATCACTATTTACTCCGACCGGGCTTCAGAATGGAAAATTTATCTGGACGCCGCAGGATATCGTTGTGTGCGCGGAAAGCCCAACCGCAGGCGAACACGCGTTTCCTTATAAAATTACAATTGCGGATCCGGTAGGCGGTGTTGGTTTTTTTAACGGAACCGTAACTGTTAAAAATGTGAATAATGCGCCAGAGAATGTCCCTGGCTTTATCGTTTCCTATGAAATAGACGAGGCTCTTTTGGGGACGGACAAAGATTATGACGCTGGAAAAGACACTGCCGGAGGCGAAATCAGCTTCAGTCTGCGCGACAATGCTTTTACGGATATAGACCGCGGAGTAATCGCGGATCCTCGGAGTGACGGCGCTGATGAGCGGGAGTTTAACCTTCTAAAATACACAATTCAAAGCGTGAGCGTCTTTGACAGCGGGCAAAACATTGGACAGCAGGATCAAGCAGGAGTGAGCGGGGGAGGCACCGGCTGGAGTTACGGGAATATCGGCGCGTCCGGCGTTTTAAATACCGCGAGCGGCGATTTTAACTGGAATCCGTCAATTAATGATTCCGGCGTGTATAAAATTGTATTTAAAGCGGAAGATCAGTGCGCGCATGATCCGAAATTTGTTGAAACGCCGACGATTTATTTATATGTGGGCAATACCGACCGTCCGCCAAAATTTAGCTCATGCACAGAGGAGCCCATCACATATAACGAAAATGAAACAAGCGCGTTTGAATGCACCATTGCCGATGAAGATATAGACCGAGACGCGGCGACGCAATTGATTGACAGCACCGTCAGCATCATCGCGAGAGAAGAGGGAATTTCAACCATGATTTTGACGCTTCCCGCGCCCGCGCCTTGGCAGTGGTTCAGCGCCACAAATTTTCCAGACTTTGCAAGCGGCGATACGCAAGTGTATACGCTTTCCTTTTTGAATAATTTTTTTGAAGTTGACAATACAGTGCGAGGCAAGAACACCTATGATTTCATTGTTACCGCGATGGACATGGATTATGACGTGATTGATCAAAATCAAACTGCGCCGGAATTCCTGCCTTTTAAAACCAAGCCGTTTGTGATTACGCTTTTGGATGTAAACCGCAAGCCGCTCTCTCTTGCCGGGCAAACCGGAAGCACGCTCACTGTGGCGGAAGGCGGTGTGATACGCATTGCCTTAAATGCTTTTGATGAGGATATTCTGGAATCAACGCACGTGGCGAAAATAGACGCAAGCACTATAAAATTTCTGTGGGATCAAAGCACGTTAAGCTATAGTGAACTTCCTCTAACAAAACCGCTCGGATCAGCTTCCGCGCCCGCAAGCGGGTGGAGCGGATTTTTTAATAATGGAACACCGCTTGCGGCGAAAGGATCTCACAGCGGGTTGTATAGCATCGGAAATATCGGCATAGGCACGCCTTTGCCTAACGATGCAGATGGACCTTTAGGATATTGGGAGTGGCAAACTGATGGAGATGACGCCGGAACGTACGATATATCGTTTAAGGTGATGGATCTGCCCAAAGCGCCTTCGGTTGGTATTCCAAGCGACGACAATTCAAATACGGTGCGCGTTACAATAACTCAAACGAACCAACCTCCGGAGTTTGGCCCGCTTTTCCAGCACCCGAACCCGATGCCCACAGAGCAGGGAGAGTATGAAATCCTCATGGAAGTGTACGATCATTTTGATGGGTATGCGGGTGGGGACACCTTAACACTTGCAAGCACTATTACCGGCTGTAATGATGTTCTAGACAGCCCGTCGCCGCTTTTAGTTGGGCAATGCAGATTTCACAATGTTGACTCTACGCGCAAGATTATTGTTCCGGGAAAACTCGGACGGCTCACCGAAACGTGGAAATTTGAGTGGAGGGGGGATCAAGACAGTGTTGATCATGCAGAGCCAACGATTAAATGGAATCCGTCAACCAAAAAAGTGTACGCCGAAATTACGATTGAGTTCAGCTTAACTGATAATGTGATCCAGATACCGATAATAATCAACACGAAGTTTGAGGTGGAGGATATCAATCGGGCGCCAAACCCGCCCACAAACCCGGTGCTTTCAGCGATTCATGATTTTGATTCTAATAATGACGAGGTGACGGACGCGCCGGATCCGGGAGCGGGGAAGGCGTACGTTGACTCTGTATTTACATGCTCTGCGAGCGATACTGGAGATCCGGATAATGACGCGGTAACCATGTTCTATCGTTTTTATAAAGGCGCCGCGCCGGCGGACGGCGTTGATGCGCCGGCGGAAAACGCGCTTACCGCGCTTGCAGAATCCCCAAATTTTTCCTGTACAGACGCAAGCTGTTATGCGCTTATCAAAAACCAGCAAATTTATTGCGAGGCTCGTGGAAAAGATAAACTATGGGCAAAAGATATTACCCCGTTTCCAATTGGCTCCGCGGCGTATAATGGGGAGTTGGATTTATTAAGCGTGCCAGTCTATACAAGCCCGATCAGCGTGGTTAATAAACCGCCCTTTGGCGGAGCAATCAGCATTATAAACACGCCGTCTCCAACCTATACCTATAATCTCATTGAAGTAAAGGCGGATGGGTACGGGGATATAGACAAATTTGCTGAAGATCTGGAGCCTTCTGTTCACATTATTTTTTACTCGTTCCATGCGAGCGAAACACCATCTCCGCTTTCCGGCGGAGAAGCAAAAGCTGTTGTTGAGGGAAGTCTTACGAATCGCCCATATTTTGTAAAAAAGTGTACAAACGCAAATTCCTGTTCAAAGGCTTTTGACTGTAGCCATGATGACTTGAGCGGCAACCCGGGAGCGCTTCCGTTTTGCCAGAAACACGATACGCTTTACGCGAGCTTTGTGATTGAGGACAGCGACGGGCAGTTGAGCATGAATAATAGCCCTTCGGTAAGCCGGCAAATTCAAAATAAAGTGCCGTTTCCGATTAAAGTTGAGTACAAACGCGGTAGCGCGGACTGGGCAGATGCGTCTTCTTTAGTAACGCTTAATGAAACTGACGCAGTGATCTTTCACGTGCTGGGACAGGGAGTCTATAACGACATTTCAGAGTACCGCGATGTTGACTACGGCGATGTGCTCACCCTCACAGTGGCGCATGATAGCACTCCCATAACCGATGATTCAAAATTTAAAGCCAGCGTAATAAGTCCTGCAATTCCGGCAATCACCAATACTGGCACAATGTCTCTTGATTGGGCGTTGATTCCGAATACAATGGTAAACCATGTACTGGATGGGCTGAATAAGAATTTCAATACTGTGGCGTTTCGGGTAACAGATAGCGACTTGGAGTTTCAATTAACAACAATAAACGTGCGGATAGATGATGTAAACATGCCGCCGTCGTTTACCGTTGCGCCTCCGCCAGACAGCGTAGCCGAAGGGCAGACTGCGTCAGTCGCGATTACTGCGAGTGATCCGGATCCGGAAGATTTGCTTTCTTTTTACGTTGAGCTTGATCCTTCATCGGACATGAAGGGAGACGGCAGGGACGAATTTTCAAACTTTGTAGATGGAAATAATTATTTTGTGGATCCATGGGTGTGGTATGCAATGGACGCAAACGGACTGCGTCAATTGCACGGGCTTCCGAGAAAAATTACGCAGGGAACGCCGGAAATTTTTGACAGCAACGATGTGTATACGGGCGGCAATACTCCGCCAATGAGAACCAACAACACCGCTTTTTTCAACTGGGAAGTGCCTTATACCGCAGTGAATCATTTGCTTGATGCAAGCACGACTCGCCTTTATACGTTTCATATTGTGGTGCGGGATAGGGCTATGTTTTGCGGGCCCATTGCAAGCCAGAGCGTGCTGAACACCTGTTTATTATCGCAAAATGATTATGAGCTTTCAGACGCAACAGATCTTGCGGTAAGCGTAACTGACGTCAATCAAACATTCAACATTGAAACAGCAAACATTACGGCTCCGATGAAAGAAACCCAAGGTTCATTTCTATCCGGCGATATTGAAGGGTACGACCCTGATTTTGAAGATGCGGTTACTTTTAAAGCAAAACTGGTGATTGAGGACGATACCGCTCCTGATCCAAATCAGGTAATAGCTGATGTGCTTGTGCCTTCGTTTGTGGATCATCCTGCGCCGGTTCCAGATAAGGCTTTAACCGTTGCATTATTGCCGAGGGATTTGCGCATTGAAAGCGGCGAGGGCAAAGTGTACCGCCCCGTGCGGCTTGATTGGCAAAATATTGATTTTGATGTGATCGCGCACAGGAGTAGCGGGAGCGGATATTATCCTAGGTCCGTGGAAACTCCGGAATATCTTTTTCAGATTTTCGGCGATGACGGGGTAGGGAGCGGCGACTCTATGGAGTATGGTTTTGATATTGACGATGTGAACCGAACGCCATTTTTTGCAAACTCCTTGTTGGGGAAAATTGACGCGACTGATTTTTCAATTTCAATAGTTCATACGCGCGTTGGCGGAGGCGCGGCAGAAATTGTCACGCAAAACCAGGCAACCGCCCAAACGAGCATAGTTTCCTTTGAAGGCAATGATAATATTACCGCGATTTTTATGTTTGAAGATGAGGCGTTGAACATGAATCTCGCGGCAGATGACGGAGATTTAGACGATCTTGTGTATTCTGTTGTATCAGCGCCGGGAGGAGCGCTCGCTGGTACAGATTTTTCATGGCAACCAGTTCTCAATACGATTGAGCATACCGGAACATCAGGCGCAAAGACATTTAGCCAAACAAACGGCCAGATTGTAACGCAGTTTGTGTTTGCTGTTGACGACGAGGAAGGGGCGAACCAGAACCCTGTGCCAAATAACGCTCTGGTACAATTGACGATTCCGGTTATTGTTCATGACAAAGATCAAAACCCAACCGCGCCTACAAGCATAAGCCTGACTGCAGAGCCGAATGCAAACCCGATTGACCCGCGCGACCTCGCAGATCCTTTGCCAAATCCCGGAGCGGGCGAGGCATACACTGATTATGTGTTTACCTGCTCTGCCTCTGGATCAAGCGATGCTGATGGAATAAATGATGAACTGCGGTACCAGTATCGTTTTATCGGATATAACGAGGGAGGTAGCGAAGTGTTCAATACCAATCCAAACTGGAAAAGCGGCCCAAACTACGGCACGGACGCCGGATTAAATTTTGGGGATTATGTTTCCAATTTTAACGCCGGCACTATCGCCGATGGGTTTAAATGGAATCAGCTTGATTGCAAAAATTATCCCGGATGCGATAAAACTGCGCGCGTATCCTGCGAAAGCCGCGCATGGGATCAGTATCACGGAACATTTAGAAACGACCACCGCGGCGCGAGCGAAGAAAAAGCGGTTCCGGTGAACGAAAGAATTTTAATTATCAATAAACCGCCGATTCGCCCAGTGTCTGTAACATTGCTATCCGACAATACAGAGCTGAATACTATTGCGTACACGAACAATATTTTGACCTGCTCTGCAATAGGCTCTATTGACGCGGATAACTATGACCCGCTTGCTCCAAGCGTTCCTTTAAGCGTTGATACCATTACTTTTGAATACGCCTTTACCGACACGGTTAGCCCGTTTATCCCGAATTACAACGTATGGAACGCATACGGCGATACGTTTGACTGCGCTCTTTCAAATTGCAATAAGCATGAATCTATTGATTGCCACGCGCGCGCCTACGATTCCGAAAGTTACAGTAATGAAAACGGACAAGCTTTGTATATAAGAAATTCCAAGCCTGTGATTACGATCAAGCAAGGCGCAATAGCGCTTACTGACGGGCAGATGATCACGCTTGCCGAAAATAGTACGCTTGGAATTACAGAATCAGCAATAGATGCCGATAACGATACGCTTGTTCTTTCCGCGCTTTATAATGATGGAACTGGCGAAGATGTTGTTGATAACGCGGAAGATATGGATCGGGACGTATTTGGCGCGGTAAATCTTATTGACGACCCTCTTCTTTTGGGCATGAGCTTTACGCCAGCAACAGGCGTGTTCAGTTGGCCTGTTTCCTACACGATTGTTGACCACGCACGGCATGTTTCAGGCGAGCGGCTTTTTAATAATATTATTTTTAAAGCGGACGACGGGGATACTGGCGGCACGCTTGATATCGGCGATGACGGCACAAACACGCGCATTGCGGTGAACGTAAAGGCGACTGATGTGAACCGAGCGCCGAATTTCACACTTTTTGACGCAAGCGATATTAGTTCTTCTTCAAGCAGAACGCTTGCATCTGTAAATGAAGAGAATACTCTTTCTTATACGTTAACGGCCGAGGATCCTGATCAGGAAGATCGTTTGAGCTTTTTAGCGAGCAATCAAACGCCCCTTTTAAATACAACCGTAAATGCGGAGTTTGGGCCGATTGGAGGCGAGTTCGCCTCGTCATGGGTGAGCTATGCTGCCCCGGTTATTATCGGCTTGCCGAAGGAATCATCGCAAAGCCCATCTGCGATTTTTGACGGAAAGACCGCCTATCCGCAATCGCCCTCCGCTCGATCCGCAGAGATGAACTGGATTGTTCCCAATACCGCGGTGAATCATATTATTCATGCAAGCGGGACAAAAACATATATTCTTGATTATCTCGTAACCGATAAAGCAATGTTTTGCGGGAGCATTGTAAGCCAAGCCCAGCTTTCTGCATGTTTGGCGTCAAGCCCGGCGCAAAGCTTGGGCGATTCCTTCAGCATTTCCGCTCCGCTCTACGATGTCAATCAGGCGGTAGCGTATGTTTCACTTCCGGTAGTTACAACACTCACGGAAATGTCAGGATCCTCGTATACGTCTCCAACCCTTGAGGCAATTGACCCTGATTTTGAAGATGAGGTGATTTACTCTGCGGTGCTTGATATTTTTGACGATACGCACACGCATGCTCCGATTCCTATTGTTACTGGCGATGAAACCATGCGCTATCCTCCGCCCAATAATTTTACCAGTCAGATAAAGATAGATTTAAACCAAACGCGCGTTGCAGTTGCCAATTTTGACGCGCACATTGTGTGGAACGGAATTGATCAGGATATTGTGGCGCATCTGAAGAATGCCGCAGATCATTACTATCCGCTCCATGCCGCACAACCGGAATTTGTGTTTACTCTTACGGCGAAGGATAACTGGAGCGTGCCCAGTTCTTCCGCAACTACTTTAAGCATGAACATAGCAGACGTGAATCGTTCGCCGAGTGCTCCGCCCACGCTTGAGCCGATGATGTTGGTGCATGATCTTGACGAGAGCAATGACGGCATACTGGATATGCCGCCACCGGGAAGCGGAAAAGCGTACAGCGATTCATTCATAGGCTGTAAAGCGAGCGGAAGCATAGATGCGGACGAACTCTCGCCCAATGACCCTTCAAGCGAGGATATCTTGTATGAATATAGATTTTTAAGCGGCGGCTCTCCTCTCATCTGGAGCGCGGCGGGATGGTCCGGCACTATCGGGACTGATGGCTCGGGCTGGGCGCCTGCAAGCAACTACACTCCGCATCTTCTTGATACTGATCATGAAGATAGCACAAATTATCAAAACCTCGGATTTTTAAACTGCAAAGAAGCGAATGCCTGCGATAAAGGGAAAACAATCATCTGCGAAGTGAAAGTGTGCGACACTCACAAGGCAGTGCTGGGTGATACTGCATGTTCAACTCCGAAAGAAGTCGGAAGCGTTGCGATTATAAACAAGCGGCCGTCCGCCGCGCTCGCGATGTCGCTCGTTTCTGATTTTGCCGATACTGCCATTGCGTATACGAATAACGTGCTCATGTGTTCGGCGTCTGGCGCGGCGGCAGACGAGGATAACTACAAAAGCCCGACGGACACAATTACCTTTACTTATGAATTTGGAGACGGGGCGCTTGTAACCGATGCTTTTGGTGATAAGCAGTTTGTGGGCGCGGAGAATATCTTGCAGTCCCGTTCTTCGCAAAATACGTTCAATTGCGGAAGCGTTTCAGGATGCGATAAGCACGACGCCATTTCCTGCCTTGGCTTTCCCTATGATGGCTATGATTTCGGCACAAACGGAAGCAAGAGCATGGATATCAGAAATACCACGCCGTCCATTATGAATATAAGCGGATTTCCGTCTGTTGAAGAGGGTGTTCCGGGAAGTTACACGCTCCATGTGGGCGATCCGGACGCAGATATAATTGCTGTAAATACGACCTTATCCGCTGATGATGGATTTTCGGTTGGCGCAATCGTTACTGGCATTTCACTCACCACAATCGGCATTAACTGGAACCCAAGCTATGCAATCGTGAACCATACCGACACGGACGGCAATTTTGATAACTTCAACAGGAGCGATTATTCAATCAGTGTAGATGTAGACGATGGAGATGCTATTGATATTGATCCAAGTTCAGATACTGATCAGGTTACTGTTTTAGTACTGGACGTGAACCGGACCCCGCTATGGCATGATGTGGGGGTATCATCGCCGGATCCGTTTGCAGACACACGCGTTGTGATACATACAAAAGTTGATGATTCCCCGCCAACTTTGATTAGCCATAACAAAGCGCAGACAAAGACTCAAGTATATACGTTTAACGCTATTTCCAGTACAACGTCGTTCTTTATTTTTGAAAACGAAACGCTGGCATTCATAGTGAGCGCAGATGATCCAGATACGGAAGATGCGAAAGTGATGAGCGCAGTGAGCATTCCAACTGGCGCAGTATTTAACCCGACAACCGGCGCATTTATATTCACCCCATCTTTTGATTTGATTCAGCATACACAAGGCTCTACTGAAGGATTTGACGAGCCTGACGGGCGTAAATTTTATACGCTTGAATTTTCAGTTACAGACCAGATGACAGATGCGCCGCGTCCGCCAGACAACAACGCAATAGTAAATTTGAGGATTCCTATAGTTGTTCATGATCGTGACAGAGACTTAACGCCTCCGAACTCTATTACACTCACGCGCGCCAAGAAGTACGGAGATGCAGAGGACCCAGAGCCGTTCATCTCATCTGATCAGGCATATACTGATTATATTTTTACCTGCTCTGCCGCCGGTTCAACTGATCCGGATGGAGACGCAAATGATATTCCAAAGTATCAGTATCGCTTTATAGGCTATCAAAGCGGCACGTCAGTAGTTGCTTTTAACACAAATTCAAATTGGGATAACCCGCCTTTATACGGCACAGACGGAACAGAGTACGGCGATTACAGCAACGGCTTTGACATTGGCACGCGCGATGACGGATTTAAAGGAAGCGAGCTGGATTGTGAAACGTACGCCGGATGCGATAAGGGGTTAGATATCGCCTGCGAGGCCAGGGCATGGGATCAGTACTATGACGTGTTTAGAGGAACGCTCTATGGCAGAAGCGCTCCGCTTGAGACTTCGCCTCCGCAGAGAATAGAGATAATCAATAAACCGCCGACAAAGCCAGCGGGAATTACGCTTATTTCAAGCAACTTTCCAAACACGATAGCCTATACGAACGATACTCTCACCTGCGCCGCAAGCGGAGCGATTGACGCAGACGGGGACGCAATTTCTTATGAGTATAAATTTACCGATGATAAAGCTACATCATTTGTGCGAGATTGGAGCGTCGCGCAAACCCTTGATTGCTCTACGCAGACAGGGTGCGACAAGCATGATACGATTTTCTGTACTGCTCGCGCGAAAGACAATAACTCTCTTCCAGCGAGGAGCGATGATAATATTGTGAATGACGCGGAGCGTTACGCAACAGCAACAATGTATATCCGCAATTCGGTTCCGGTGATGACGATTAAAAAAGGAGCGGTTGTTTTAGCCGATGGCGAGCAAATAGATATGATTGAAAACGAGACGCTGAATATTGATGTTACCGCCACAGATAGTGATAACGACACGCTGGTGCTCTCTTCGCTGTATAACGACGGCATGGGCGAAGATGTTGTTGATAATGCGGAAGATATTGATCGCGATGTGTTTGGCAAGCCAAATCTTGTTGATGATCCGATTGTGCTTGGAATGACTTTTACGCCCGCAACCGGAGCGTTTGAGTGGCAGGTTGCATATACACTCGTTGACCACGCGAGGCATATATCCGGAAGCAGAATGTTTAATGATATTTATTTTAAAGCGAGCGATGGAGATAACGGGCAAGGCATTGGCGATGATGGAACGAATATACGGAAAAAAGTAAGTGTAGCGGTAACGGATGTGAACCGATCCCCAGCATTTACGTTGTTTGACACAACACCACTTGGCACAAGCGCGACTATTACGCATGCGCCAGTAAACGAAATGAGTCAGCTTTTTTATACTATGACTGCGGAAGATCCTGACCAGGAAGATCGGCTAAGCTTTATTGCAAATAACATGGATCCGCTTTTAAACACAACCGGCAACAGCAATTTTGGCATTATTGATGGATATTTCAGCACGCCGCCGGTATATTATGATCCAGTTTTATACGGGCTTCCTCTGCAAAACCCGGCTTCAAGCACGATTTTTGACGGAAAAATAACTGCGCCTCAAAAGCCGGAAGATCGGGTGATTTCGTTTATCTGGAGTGTGCCTTATACCGCGGTGAATCATCTGATTCATACAAACGGCGCGCATGTTTACGGAATGAATTACAGCGTGAGCGATAAAACGATGTTCTGCGGCGCGATTGCAAACCAAAGCCAGCTGAATGCATGCTTGTCTGCTCCGGATTCTCCAAAAGCGCTGTCAGACGCGTTTACCGTGCTTACGGAAATTCAGGACGCGAATCAGCAAGTTGATCTCTTTATTTCTAATTTGGTTTTAGCGCGTTCCGAAACAGACGGCAATTACGCTTCAGTGCCGCTCTATACAGTAACTTATCCTAATGGCGCTACAAAGCAGTATGACATTGATTTTACACAGCAGAGAATAGGATGGAGCATTGGTCCGGCAAATTTTTCAGCACGCTTGAATTGGAATGGAATTGATCAAGATACCGTTATTCATCGGACAAATCCTACGTATCACTATTATCCGTTTGACGCTCCTCTGCCCGCCGAGCACCCGGAATTTATCTTTACCATTCAAGTGAATGACGGATGGAGCGATCCCTCAACTGATGCGCATACCATAAACATTAATTTTAGCGACGTGAACCACGAGCCGGTAATTACAACATCACCTCCTCTTTTTGAGCACGATTTGCTCGGAGAGCTTCCTCTCCCGGCGCAGCAAAAGATGTATACAAATTCAAAAATTATCTGCCGAGTTTCTGTAACAGACGCTGATAATAACCCGCCAAATGATGATAAGGCAGACACGTTTGCGCATGAATATCGTTTTTACGACGGACAGGGCGTTTTATTTGATACTAGTTTTCAAGCGGGAGTGTCTTATACCGCCGGTTCTGCAACATATAACAGCGATCAAACGCAAGCGGCCCCCGGAACATATAATCCAGTTGGGGTGTTGGATTGCAATACGCAGACAGGTTGCGATAAGGGGGATATTGTGCTTTGCGAGGCGCGGATTTGCGATCAGCACACTGGTTGCAGTATATTTCAAGCCGCAAGCGTTGAAGTAGCAAACGCCCCGCCGAAAGCACCGACATCAGTAACGATTGCGCCGCTTGCATCCCCGCCGCTCTATACAAATGATTCTCTGATCTGCACTGCTTTAGGCGGGAGCGACATTGACGGAGACGCAATACGTTATCAGGCAAAGTTTGTTGATTCTGACAAACGCGGACTAGCGTCAAACGCGGTAAATCCCGCTGATCATGCGACTGCGGATATTGATACCGTATTTACTGTTTCCACAAGGGGATCTTTATACAATGAAATTGATTTTTCATGCAATGCAGGGATCGGCGGCGCAAATTGCGATAAGCACGATATTATTTACTGCCAAGGCCGAAGCGCTGATTATAACAGCGAAACGCCAATCGGCACTGTCAGCACGCCAACTGATTATTCAAACGGCATCGCAATTTATAACAGCATACCAATCATTGATACGATATCTGCTCCCTCTGACATAAATGAAGGAGAGGCGGGAATTGTTACGGTCAGTTCAATTGATCCGGACGGCGATTCCGTCTGCCTTTCTACATTGAATATGCCGCCGGGCACGGTGATCATTGATCCGCCGGGCGAGTTTTCAGATAAAATATGCACCTCTGCACAGAGATGGACATACAGCTTTACTCCGCCGTACGAGTATGTGATTCATCCGGATGTGTTAAGTCCAGAAGTTCTTATAGAGCTTTTCCTTTGCGATGAAGACTTTGGCCCGGACAATGCGCGGTGCGACAATCCGGATCTCCGTTCTGTAAAAACCGAAACCAGGTCATTTAAAGTTCATGATGTAAACCGTCCGCCTTTTGCGTCTATTTCTTTGAATCCGTCCAGCATGCCTCCGGAAAGCGATCCGCAGAATTCCGTAGTTTCAACTTTTAGAGCAGATGTTTCTGTGAATGATCCGGACATTGAAGATATTATCACCTTGAGCATTGAAACAATCAAAACATTGAGCACAAGGACGGTAGATACGGGGCAGCCAGACGCGAATTTAAACAGTATTTCTGATATTCTTGAGCGCTTTGATCTTGATTTAAACGGACGTTTTGATTCAGCGTTTGTGAAGTATCATGCAATTCACGATATCCCGGTAAATTCCGGATCAGAGAACAGCGTATTATTTGTGGGCAACACCGCGTTTAGCGATAGAAATCCGTCAACTGATCCGTCTGTATTTCCAATGACTGCGGTATTTACATGGGTTGTTCCAATAACATCGGTGAACCATATAATTTCTGTAGGCGGGCAGTTTCCATATCACTTGAGAACGCGTTTTAGCGACGTACACAGTTTTTGCAGGGATGATTACAATACAGACGCAGGGTACGCCGCATGTACGGGAAAAGCAGAGGCCGGGGAGTATAACGCGTATAAACGCGATGGAGAGATAGATTTAGGCGGATCTGCCGTAGCGATAAGCGTGTTGGACAGGAACCAAAAGCCGTCCTTGTCGTTCACGCCGCCTGACACCGCGTATGTCAGCGATGAGACCGGGTCGCCGTTTACCGTTGCTCTTGGTGAAACAGATCCGGATTTTGAAGATGTAGTTGACTTTAGCGTTTCGCTCAAAGTAGAAGATGACGTGCGGACAATTTCTGCAAATAATTCCATTACTATTGTTCCGGGAATTGGCGGCAGTATTACTTACCCTCCGCCGCAAAATAAGACGCGCGATTCCGGAATTTTGTTTACAAACGCTCTGCCAAATTCTTATGCAATCGGAAATGGCGAACTTTACTCCGCGAGGCGAAACAGCAAAACAGTTCACATTGAATATCAGGGACATTAATCAAGTTCCTTCTGACTTTGCGCTGAACGACGGACAGCCTTCAAACGATGATTTTTATACTATAGACCGCAGTTTGGATGTTGATCGAGATGGCATAGATGATATTCCTCCGGCGCCAAACATCGGGGATCCAATCGCGACTGGCGGCAATCATACAACAGAAAAGAGCTATACAGACGGCGTTCTTGTGTGCAAGGCTGTTGGATCGCTTGACGCTGATAATACTGATCCAAACGATCCAAACGCGGATCCAGTGCGGTATCAGTTCCGGTTTGTTTCGCCTGCTCCGGGAGATACAAGTTATCCTCTTTCCCCGATAGATTCGGAAGATTCGTTTGACACTTCGTGGCAGGGGAGTTACACAACGAACTTTAATTATGTAGGAAGCGGCTTAACGAATGGATTCTACATGAACACGAGCGCGAAACCGGTTGATTTAGCGATAAATCCATGCCAGGGGCTTTCCGCGTGCGTGCTGTTGGACTGCGAGGCGTATCAAAATTGCTCTAAAGGCTCAAAAGCGTATTGCGAAGTAAGAGCATTTGACCCGCATGGGGCGGCAACAAGCATAACGCGATCTGAAGTGATAGAGGTTGTTGGAAAACAGCCGGGCATTATTCATATTGACGGTGATGTTCCTCCTTATATAGTGGATCATGATCCGGATTTTGATGAGGCTCTGAATAACGCATTGAAATTTTACGCGGTTGACGCTGATGAAGAAGATCGCTCCGGATTAAGTTATATGGTAGAGATAGATGTTGTAAATTCCGGCGACTGGCTTGTTCTTTCTAATCTCGGACCAGCTCCGGGAACAGGAGTGCGCGACAGCGACGGCACTCTTATAGCAGAAACCCCAAGACCAATCAACGATAGTATTGAATCGGAAATCTCCGCAAGGCTTGATCCGTTTTCTCTTGATATACAAGGCGTGCTGTTAGGCGACGCAGAACGGACGGATTATAAATTTTTAGAGGTCAACTGGGATAATCTTCCATACGATGTGGCGCGGCACGGAATAAACGGAACTATAACAGAGCGCGATACAATCCGTTTGCGGTTTATTGTGCAAAATAGGGATTTGCAGTCTGATCAAGAAACAGTTACTTTGCATGTTCGCGACCTAAACAGGGAACCGTACTTTGAAAATATGGGATCTTCTGTGAATTATAACCGCGTGTACTTTACTGGGACTGATCGGAGCGTGCCAAATACTATACCTCTTGCCGATACCGGAAATCTTATTATCTATGAAGACGAGCGCATTGAATTGCAAGAACCGGTTAAAGACGACGATCCTTACGACGGCGAAGCGGTTTTTTCTGAAACTATTCTTACAGGCAATCTTGCTATTGCGGGATTTAATCCGTCAATCGGAACAATCGGTCCGGCTGACCGCGGACTTATGCAGATACTTGCGTTCACTCCGAATTATACTTATGTTGCACAGCCGGCGCTGGAAAAAGACGCGGTTTCAACAATGGCGCTTGATGATAGGCTTTTGGGAACGCAACTCCCAGACACGTTTAAAACAAAAACAGTAACCGTGAAAATTAAAGACATTAACCGTACCCCGAAGTTTACTCGGCTTGATAAAACAGTGCCATCTCCAGTGCAAAATAATGTAACGATTTCAACCATTAAAGTGGGCGATTCAAACCAGAGTCCTGGAACAGACCTTGTTTCAGTGTCGGCTGTAAATAGAGCGGATGCAACCGCAGTAAAACTTACGGTGAAAGAATTTCAAGTGATTAGTTTTAAAGTTACCGCTAGCGATGCTGACGCCGCGCCAAGCACGCTTGCATTCAGCATTGAAGTATCGTCTACGTTTGTAACTCCAGAGAGAACCGTTGGAAATCCGGAACCTCCATACACATTCACGGACAACGGTGACGGCACTGCTGTTTTCACATGGCAACCGAATAACAAACTGGTACAGCATTTGGACGGAGGAATTGGCGTGCAGAAAGTTGACTTTGAAGGCGGCATTGTTCCAAGTACCGTTACGGTAAATGATGGAAGGTCAGCGGATAATTCAGCGGTGCCTTTGCGAATTGATATAAAAGCGTCAGATGATAATAAAGTGCCAGTAGTGCCGGACTCGGTTGCTTTAACCGCTGTGCATGATTATATTACGAAAAATCTTGCGACAGGCCAGCCGTCGCCGGAGCAGGATGCGTATAATCCAGAAACAGCGCAAGCAGAAATTCTTGGAGCAGGGGAGGCGTATGCGGATTCTGTATTTACCTGCTTTGCTAATGGTTCAACCGATACCGATAACGATCTTTCGCCGGATGGAACCCTTGCTGATGATGTATTTTATCACTATCGTTTTTACAATGAAAATTCTGCGCCGATATTTGATACGGGCTTTATCGGAACCTACGATGACATTGTGGAAGGAAATACGCGGGGCGTTGCATGGCTGAAGTATGCGGGTGAATATTACACAGACAGAGTTGGAGTGCCGCGAAACACGCTTGGCTTTGACGTGCATGGGCGCTCAAGAGGCGCGGAGCTTGACTGCGCACTTCATAACGGGTGCGCGCGGGGAATAAAAATGCGGTGCGAGGCGCGCGCCATTGATCAATATATGGATTCAACAGCAATCGCGAGCGCTCCGAAAAAACAATCTTCAGGGGCATTTGACATTCTGAACAAGCCGCCTTCGCCGGCAGATCAGCCAGCGTGGACGCATTCCTCAAAAAGTACCACTGATATTTATAACTGTAGCTCGGGAACGAATGCTATTGATATTGACGTGGGAGATCAGGCCGCGCTTCGTTATGAATATCAATTCAGCTATCAGAACTTTGACATTGATTACACAACTCCGCCGGCAGTGTTTGACTATACTTCACACGCGCATAAAGAAAAAACATATCTTCACACGCCGAGCGAACAAATACTTCAGCAGGTAACCGCGGATCTCCAAGCCGCGCAAAGAGGGCTCACGCTTTCTGAAAATGCGGTAGTCATGGCAAAGTATGAATGGGCGCACGGCGGGGCAGATGAAGTTGCGGCAAAATCAGCGGATCGCTCTGCGCTGGAAGCAAATTTTGAAGCAAAAAAGTCCGCATTTTCCGCCGCGTTTCAGGAGTTGCGCAATCAGACCGCACAGCCAAATCCGATGTGGAGAAAAAATACGTTTATTGCCCAAGGCAGAATATCTTCAGGAAACCAGCTTGATTGCGCGAACCCCACCAACCGAGCCGAGCCGGAGAGCGCCGCAAACGGCGGCAATGCGGACTGCAATAAACACCAGCAAATTTTTTGCAGAGCCAGGGCAATTGATTCTCAAGGCTCTGCGTCTGTAATGCACATCAAGTCCGCTCCCATTACGGTCTTAAACACGCTTCCAACGATTGAGGAGAAAAACCCCATCGGATTTATTGCGTATGATTCAGGCGCTGATCTTTACACCTTAAAAGAAGCAACTGATTTCCAAGTTGACGTGAAAGCAAATGATTCCGATGAAGATCCAATCTCTTTTGCAACCGGAGACTTTCCGGATTTCCCTCCGAACGAATCATTTTCTTACGAAATTTTGAGCGCAACAGATACTGAAGTAATTGCGCGCCTTCATTGGCAACCCTCGTACAAATTTGTGGTTCACCCGGATATTTTGAGCAAAATGTATGTGTTCCCTTTTGGAGCGATAGAGCGGGATTACGAACCGGATGTGTTCCCTCTCTATAGCGGAGTTACTTTCAGCTTTAATATTCAGGTTGATGATACGAACAGAAAGCCAGTTTTGGATATTTCATCTAATCCAGTTCTTGTTGATGAAACAAGTACGTATGCAAGCCCGGGTATTCAGGTGATAGACCCGGACACAGAAGATATTCCAGAAATTGTGGTGGTGCTTTTAAATCCGCTTTTGATTACGAAAGATGAAAATGCTTTGGATTTGAACCCGCCCTACGCGCGAAAAGACGAGTTTGATACCGACCATAACCAGCTTTTTGATGCGCCGAATGTGTATTATCACGGATATCTGTACGGCCTTCCGGTTGGAGTTTTGGGAAATCAGAGTGTGAAATTGAGCGCGGGAGCGAGCGCAACGCCGCTTCAGTTGAGAGCATACGGGAACCCCCTCCTTGAGGACAATCTTTCAGAAACAGTGCCTACAACGCCGTTTTCGTTCGCTTTAAAGTGGGATATTCCAACCTCCGCGTTAATTCATAATTTTCCAAATCCTGTTCCCGTCTCTGTGGTAACAAGCAGAACGCCGCTTTATACTGCCGTTGGAATTAACCCCTCTAATGCGATTCATCTGCTCTATAGAAAGTATACATTTTCACTGCACGCGAGGGATCGCGCAAGTTTTTGCGACCGGGAACCGTTGTTAGATTCCGCGTGGTATGATGCGTGTTTGATCAGCATGGCAACTGCGCCGCCTGTCAGGGATAAAGTGTTGGCACGCGCTCTTGTTTCTGACCCTGTGAATACGAATCTTCTCGTGCAGGATAAAAATCAAAATCCTGTTGTCGTCCCTTCTGATTTATATAAGGTTGACGCCGCTGACGATGTTACGCCGGGCGACAGCGTCAATCCGCCTTATGATTTCAATGAGGACGGCAGAACATTGGTATTACAGCTCAATGCTGATGATACCGACTTTGAAGATTTAATTGAGTACATCACCAATTTGAATGTGAACGATCCAAATGCGGCAAGAAGAACGACGCAGACTATTTCAAATTTAAAGCCAAGCGGCAATAAACTGTACTACATTACTCAAACCGAAGGCGATAAGCTTTTTGATACCGGATTGAGTTTTCAAACATCATCAGGCGGGAGGCACGGCTATATTGATTGGTCGCTTGCCGCAACGCTCGTGAATCATAATAAATTTGCCGCAATCGGTGATCAGCACCATTATCCAAGCGAGCCTGGAACTTTTCAATTTGAGATTAAAATAAAAGCGCAGGATGACTGGAACCCAGACGGGCAAGGCACCTACCGAGGAAGGGCTGTAACCGCGCTTTCTACTCCCATACATATTATTGATTTTAACCAAGTTCCAGCGTTTCCGGGAGTGTCCAGCATGAGCTTTGCGGACGTGCCGCCAAGCGGCGAGGTTACACCGGGCACAAATTCGCTTTATTCCTGCCAAATTATCACACTCGCAAGCGACCCCGATAACAGTGCGCCCGGAGAAACAGGCGCAGATACAATAACGAGCCAGTTTGCATTTTTACAAACATCAAGCGCCGGGCTTTCTTCGCGGAATACTGACGGCGGCGGCATCACTCCCTCTGCTCCGATTGTTCTTGTACAGGCGCAGACAGCAAATGAAGCAGACGCGATTGTAACAAGAATACAGAATATCAATGCAGAGGATGGGACATTTGAAATAAGAGTGCAGGAGCAAAAGAGCGGAGGTATAACTCCTGCTGAAAGCCCGCTCCATATGGGCGAAGCTGTTGGGTACGTGCTTGTGCGGCGCGGGATTGGAATGCTTTCACAGGTTCCATATGAGGCTGGAACACTGCAAACCGACCATAATTATAAGCAACTGAACTTTGTAAATGCGTCTGCCTACAGCAGGCCGCCGACAGCGCTTTTTTCTTTGCAGACTTATACTGGATCAGATACTGCCGGGGTCAGGTTGCAAAATGCGAGTACCTCAAGCATTCAAGCCAAGATTGAAGAAGAAAATTCTGATTCATCCGGTGTAACGCACCCAAGCGAAACCATAGGATATTTCGCGGTAGGTATGGGTAACAGCGGGTTTGCCTATAAAAACGGCACCGTGAGCATTTTTGAAACAAAGCGGGTTCAAAATACAGTTGACCATAATTTTACGCGCGTTACCTTTATGCAAGCCTACGCGTCTGCGCCTATCGTGATTGCCAATATCATGCCAACAGGGGCGGCACAGCCAAGCTATGCGCATACGCGGATTAAAAATGTTACCACAACCGGCTTTGATGTGAAGATTGAAGAATGGGATTACGAAGCAGATAAAAGTCATCTGAAAGAAGATATTTCATATGTGGCGGTTCTTCCCGGCATCTGGGGACTTCCGGGAGGGCTCTTGCTTGAAGCGGAGACGGCTTTGAATATTACCAATGCATTCAGCGAAGTTTCATTCAGCTCGGTGACAACAATTGATGTAGAGAGCACTGCACAGTGGTTCAATCCGTTTGTGCCGAGCGAAATTCCGGCAGGCATTTCGTGCGATGTTTCTGTGCCGAGCCAGCCGTTATGCAACTATGATTGCGGAGCAGTGCAAACATGCAATAAAGCGGATATGCTTTTATGCTTTGCCCGCGGAGTTGATTCTCACAACGGAGTCGGCGGATTTAAAACCGGAATGCTCGCGGTGAAAAATCGCCCGCCGATTGTATTCCCGTCAGATAAAATCAGCTTTTTGGCATACAACGGCGGAACGGTTGATATAAACACTGCTGACGGCTCTGCGGTTAAAGCAAGCCAAACCGTTGAAATTACCGCCGGGCAGACCGGGGAAAAGCATGCATATAGCGATGATAAAATTACCTGTGTAGTGAATGCGAACATTACTGACGATCCGGATACCGCAGAGCTTGGCGGCACCCTGAATTACCGCGTTTCCATGAGCATTGACGGCAATGAAATTCAGGCTGGAACCATTCCGGTAGTCTTTACAAATACGCTTACAACACATTCGCAAGTTATTTCCCAGTCCATTGACTGCCGCACCCAGCCTTTATGCGTGAAAAATAAGAACGTGGTGTGCAGTGTTTCAATCACGGATGAGGAGGGCGCGACAACTCTCGGCGAAAGCACTGCGTTCCCAGTGTACAATTCTGCGCCGTTTGTAAAAATTATCAGAGATGGGGATGCCAGCCACACAGTTGTTCCGGGCGTGCCCGAGAGTATTCCTGAAGGAGATACTATTGCTTTCAATGTCTGGAGCGTTGATGATGATTCTGACAGCATAACGTACGGCGCTTTTTATGATACTGTTGACGTGAATATCGCAACGGATCAGGATGCGGATCCTGGGGATTATCCCAGTACGGATCCGGCAAATTGGTTTGGCATGTCTTTTCAAGAGGTCGTTGTGCCGCCAGCGCATTATGATTTCAAGTGGAATACGGTGCCAAATTATGTAGTTGATCATGTGCATCATGGAGATTCACGGGATATGCCGATTGATTTTATTGTTGACGATTCTGCGCCATTAAAAGACATCGGCAGGAGCGTCACAACGATTACCGTGCATGTGGTTGATGTGGACGCACTGCCGCTCTGCCCACATGAGCATGGGCAAAACGATACCCAAATACGATATATGGGTTTTGAGAGTAACGCTTTTTATGATGACTTCCCACTTGAAACTCGGCCAAAAGGATTTGAAGCGATGCCGTCAGCGCAAGAGTATGTTCTGCGCGTTCCAACCGATAAACCTATATATTTAGATTCGGTATTCAAATGGGAAGAGGTGTTTGACCCTGACATTGAAGATGAACTGCACCAGTATGGCGCACACTTGAGCACAACGTCCGGATCTCCGAGTGTGATTGCGGAATTGAATGATTGCCCGGTGATTTCGCCCGGAACGCCGCCCTATAGTTGCGACCCCGCTCGGATAGATATTGACGAGCTTCCTTCCGCTGAATTTTTATACCCGAATGAAGACTACAAACTTACCCTTTCCGCGCAATCAGTTCTGGGGCCTTTCCAAACATTTACTCCCGCGGAAAAAACGTGCATATATAATTTTCATACCGAGCCTTCGTCTTTGGCAGTATTGAGCGTGGATGACACCCGCGACATTATCTCCAAAAAAGTTACAGATACCGCGTATGACTATAAAATCGGATACACGATGAATAACAATGCGCCGCGTTTCTTTGCCATTAATTTTTCATTCGTCAACAGCAATTATAATGCGCAACTAGATCCGGCACCCGGTGCGCAAATTAGTTTTAAACCATCGGAATTTTCTGCCGCGTGGGCGTTGAACCCAACGTCAGTGAGTGCGGGAGACACTATTAACGGCGCGTTCTCGTTTCGGCAAAAAGCGAGTATGCAAATTTCAAAAAACGGAGTATTTACGCTTGGTTCGTTTGTGCCGGAGGCATTCAGCGGGCTTATCAGCGCGAAAGGGTCGTTACGAGATGATTACTATCATCTCGTGTATCCGCAAGACACTGACGGGGTGTACGAATTTACTACCATCGTCAATCAGACGTCAATAAAACAATATGAAGTTGTGGGAACGATTTATGACGCGTCAACTCAAAAAGTAAGGTCCGGCGATGTGGTGCGCGGTTTTGAGGATACACGATCATCTGGCACCAAAGAACGCTCGTCGGTAGATTTAGGCCGTGCGAACATATCAGAGAACGCGAGCATTTTAGGACGGATTGATTTAGAGTCTCTTGGAATTGATTCTAAAAGCGGGGCGTGGAGAAAGAGCGCCAAGGTAAGGGGAGGGAAAACTCCGCTTGGGTATCCTTTTATTGAAATGCCTGCAGGAAATTGCACTCCGGAGAGCATGTTTGGAAGCGCGCCCGTGGCTGACAGTACAAGAATGCCAATACTGAACGGGAACGTATATTTTTGCTCCGGAGATTTTGTGGTGCCGTACGGCGAAATGCTCATGTTTATGAATGCGCCAACGAACAATCGCGGAAACGGCACGATTGTCATCGGCGGCGATTTTCATATTCAAGACGACATTAAATATGATACAAACATGAGCGCTGTTACCAGTGTCCGCCAGCTTGCATCGGTGGGGTGGATTGTGAAAGGGAGCGTGTTTCTTTCTGCGGTAGAAGTGAATAACGACAACGTACAAAACGGCGCTGGAGTATGCATACATCCGCCAGGTATACGAGCAGACGCTACCGGATGGTGCGATATTTACGATCCGCGGGTGTATACGCCTGATCCAAGCTCACCCGGCGCTGTCCGCGTTGCGGTGCGGGGAGGCAATGCGTTTCTTGCGCCGATACATGTGGTTGGATCGTTTTTCATGGTAGGAGATTTTCATACCGGCTTCGCGAATATACCTCTCAAGCTTTATGGATTGGTTGTTGCCAATAGTATACAATTAGAGAGGCTGGAGATAGTATCTGATGTGAAAGTTAATTAAACGTGAGTCCCTCCGAAAATTCACTTTTTAGTGAATTTTCGGACGGCCTCGTAATCTAAAAAAATTTTCAAACCTTTATGCATTGGAACACGAACAATTTTTTGAAATTCGGCGGTACTGCGATTCTGCTTGGAGTGCTTATCCTGGGGATTGGGGCAGGCGTGCTTCCAAGTGTGCGGAGCAGTAAAAATGCCGGCGCCGCGGCAGTAACCCCATTTGATTTAGGGTGGAGGTACGCGAGGTCCATACCTATTTATTATTCTGAAACCGCGAGCAACCTCACTGAATTTCAAGTCAAAATTTCTGTGAAAACCGGAAATCTTGCGACTGAAGAGAAATTGAGAACGGATTGCGCGGACCTGCGGTTTACTGATGAGGATAATGCTCCGCTTTTTTATTCCTTTTCTGGAGGCAAGTGCAATACGGCTCTCGCAGAGGATACAACTGATGTATGGGTAAAAATCAATACAATACCATCCAATGGCACTGCGATACGCATGTATTATGGCAACCTTACCGCAACCGCTGATTATCAAAATCTTGCGGAGGTGTTTTCATATAAAGAGCCAAAGCCCGTTGGATACATTTTGAATGAGCGCGAGAAAAAAGTGCAGATTGTGAGTCTTGCTGATGATAATATGATAGTAGTTGATAATGCGCCTCAAGCGGTAAAGCGCGGAGGAATAGTTATTGCAGAGCATGGGGGGGTTATAAAAGCAAGCAAACTTGTCAGCATTGATACTACTTCCGGCGGGGCGGTTGTTCCTCTTTCGTGGGCTGGGACTGCATTTGAAATTGTAACGGATGGGAATCCAAGCCATCATATAAATTTTTTGTTCGTCGCGCTGTGGGGAGATGCGCAGATTAATATTCCGAATAGTGCGGAATGTAGCGTTTCAAATCCGATTCCAGTTTCAAGCTCGCCAAAACTGGTAGAGTGCAAAAACGGCGGCTCTTCGATCAGCATAGAATCAACAAATTCAATGCCGGTCCTCGTGGCATTTAAGACGGTTGAACAGGGAATGGATTATAGCCCGCTCTATCCGAAAACATCAGAACAGCTTTATGCGGTTGATATTACGGCTCACGGAGACGATGGACCAAATTGGGCAACTGCGCTTCCTGTTTCAGCCTTTGGAACACTGTTTGGGTCTGCTGTTGATACGGAGTATGTGGGCGCCATTTCTATTGATTCCACGACTTGCATTCTTACGGATGAAGATGCACACAGCGGGCCGGCGGATACTCTCATCTCTGTCAGTGTGACGGATCCTGAATTTTTTTCTGAAATTAAAGGAAAATGGAGTATGCAGTGCGATGGATCCCCCGCATATGCGGTGATTAAGGCGAAGGGCGGCAATGCAAAAAATTTATGGAGCGAGCCGTTTATGCGCCAATTTTCTTTTCCCATGCCCGCAGTAGGAATATTGGGCGATGAAATATCAAAACCTGCGCCGCCTGTGCCAGTTTTGCCTCCCGCGGATCCGGAGGTAACCTGCCCTGATACGTATGTGCCGAGCAACGAAAACCAGTATGTCAATGTAAGCAACAGATTGGGTTGGTGGTATAATCAGCAATTTGATGCGGATGACGAGGTAATTAGCCAGTATACATATAATGTATATTTAACTCCGGAGCAGTGGTTTCTTGATCATAGCAGTGCTGACCCAGACGATCCCACTCTATGGGAAGGGACAAATTCAACATTTCCAGCATTTCAAGAAGATCATCTTGTGTGTTTTTGGCAACCCCATGAAGTTTCATACGGACCGAGCGGGAATGCCTACGTTGACATACCCCAGCAGTGTTTCCCGATAGATTATGCGCAGGAGAGTCTTATTACGGCCCCGCCAACAATTGGCCAGCTTGCGTATATACACCTTACAAAAACACAGATTGAGAATTTCATACATGCGATACAAGCGGCGGGAGATTTAGAAAATTTCCTCCAGCCGTTTGTTGACGCGACCCCGATATTCAACGGGTCCGGCATTGATCTCACTGACGGCGAGGGAGTAAGCTTTCAGGAAGGACAAAGCGACGCGTTAGGAAACATAATTTTAACCGTAACAGATTTGGCTCCGAGCTCTACAATAATACATATCCCGCTTGAAAAAAAAGCCGTTGAAAAACTCGTTCAATTAGAAGAAGACGGCGGCAACGCACAGGTACGTACATCCGCGCTTGCCAATTTATCGGCAATTGAGCTCACGCCGTTTCAGTTAAATGATTTATATATTAACCAGCTTACTTCCGGAAAGCTTGCATTTTCTCCTGAACAGGAAACGGCATGGAATAACCTGAAAACATTACAGGCAGAAGTGATTGTTGCTGATGCAAATTACTATTGGAAAATTGAAATTACCGCGTTGAATAACATTGGAACACCCACAACTGTTTTGTGCCCCCAAGCCAGGCCGAATTCTTTTCATACCATTTCTGTAACGGAAATTGAGCAAGCTCGAACCGTCAGCGAACCGACCGAGCAATTTATTTATGACGGGCGGGTCATAGCAAACCCGCCTCCCGGGTTCATTGATACCTTGAGCGATCTGCCTATTTTTCAGCAAAGCAGGGGAAGATAGATAAACATTTTTAATATGTTTTTTGAAAAGCCAAATTCTAAAGACTATAATCCTGATTTTTTGCATAATGGCGGACGCGCGTCTGAACGCGCCCATGACAATTCCGCACAGAAATCTAAAATTAATCTCATTGTTCCGTTCGTGAAATCAGAGCGCGATGCATCTGATTTTGGAGGAAAAATCGCAAAAAAATTGCGCATTTTGTTTGCTCCTCAACACCTTCCGCGTCCGCGTATTTCAGAAATTAAAAAAACGGCACGCGCGAAAAGCGCGGTAACAAAAGACGAGGATACGGGAAAGAAGAACTCATCGCAAAAAGGAAAAAAACAACATGGAGAGCGCCCGCCGATTGACTGGAAGCGCCTGACGTTTCAGCAGGTCATACAACAGATTGCCATCCGTATAAAACCGTCTCGCAAAAGCAATAACCGTAAACGCCTTGAGTTGAATTTAATTACGGTTGAATTTATAGACCCATCCCAAGTAATGCGCCAAGCAGTGAAACTGGGATTGCTTGCGCTGTTTGCGGTTTTTACCGTGCTGGTTTCATGGCTAATTTTGCAGGGCACGGAAGAAAAAACAGATCAAAATATTCAGAAGATGAAGGAGCATATTGCGCTTCTTGAAAGAGAAACTGTACAGTTGCGTCAAAAGCAAAAAGAAAATAAAATTATTGCCGATCGGGTGCTTACGGTATCAGCACTTTTGAAAAACCATGTTTATTATACAAAATTTTTTCAAACGCTTGAGGATATTACCCGCCTTGATGTAAGCTATGAACCAATCTCCATAGGGCTGAAAACCACTTATGATCTTTCAGCGCAAACAGTTTCAGTTGGATCTTTATTAAGCCAATTGCAGGCTTTTCGCCATGCAAAAGATAGTGTAAAAGACGTTTCAATGAATTCCTATACGGTAGAGGTTCAAAAAAACGAGGACGGCGAGAATCTTGGATCTTCGTTCAGGCAACAAAGAAGCATAGTACGTTCGTTATTCCATATTGAATTTGATCCGCGTATTTATTTTAAAAATTAAGGAGCATATTTACAGATGGCAAAAGAATCAAAAAAAATAGGCGGAATGATTTCGCGCCTTAATATAAAAGCGCTCCTGCTTTTCAAGGCGCATATTATTGGACCGACAAGCGTTGCTTTGATTTTAATAATCGGTTATGCATTTTTTATTAAGCCCCGTATTGATTTTCTTACGAATAAAACTGAAGATACGGATGTGACGCACTGGGAGGAAGAACTGCGGAGCAAAGAGGCAGAGAAAAACAAGCTTGCGCAAGAGGTACAGCGTTTTGATAGTCTTCGCGAGTTAAACCTTGCTGTTTTGGATCGCGTTCTGCCAAAAGATTTTGATGAGATATCGTTTCTGTCGGAAGTTGAGGACATGGTGCATTCTGCAGGGTTAACGCTTGAAGATATTTCGTTTACTTTTGGGCAGGGAGGGATCGTTGGTTTTGGTTCCCGCGCAACAACCTTGCCGCCAAGTATCAAGCGAGTAACTGTTACGATACGTGTTGCCGGCTTAAACGGCTACAGCGGACTCAAGACGTTTTTAAGGCGTATAGAGAATAATATTCATGTATTTGATGTTATGTCCTTCCCGCTCGTGACTGATTCCGATGCCGCAGATACGCCAGCCTTGCTCAATGCAGAGGGGCAAAGTAAAAGTTATGAATTTACGCTCCAAACCTATTTTTTAACGAATTAGCTTTATGAAAAACTGGAAAAGAACGCGAGGAATAGACGTGCTCATTGGGGCATTATTTGTTATTCTTTTGACTGAAGTTACGTTTTTTTATAAAACCCACAAAGATTTTGATCGTGAGAGCAAAGCGTTTTTGATCTCATTAATGGATACAACGGCTTATGCACAGCAACAGCCCGCTTTAAAGCCGCCTGCGCCAAATACTTCTTTAAACAATGCGGACGAAAAACAGCGGTTAGAAGATATTTTTGCTTCTTCAAGTTTGCTGTCTTTGCGCCGCATTGCAATTCCCCGGATGATAGAACAGTACAAGCAAACGTATCAGTATAGAGTTCAAGCGGTGCGTGAGGGAGAAGCAAATGTATCGCACGAAGGTGAGAGCGTAAATTTAGTATGGAAGAAATTTGCGCCCGAGGAAGTCCCTGATAAGATTATAATTTACCGATCTCTTTCGGCGTCTACAGCAGGAGAAAGTATTGCAGAGGTTGACGGCACTAAAGACGGTTATCAGGACGCAACTGTTGAGAAAGGAAAAGCGTATTTTTATTCTCTTGTGGCGCAAAAAGGAACGTATAAATCTTTGCCGATAAAAATTTCTGTGAGTAAGCTAAGCGATACTATTCCGCCGGATCCGCCCCGGAATGTAAAAACAACTGTTGATTACGACGCGGGAGGAATCAAGGTAACATGGGAGAATCCGCAGAATGTTGATTTTTCTTATATAAATATGTATCGGTCCGAGGCGTCGGGGGAGTTTGGCGCAGTTATTGCAAAAAAAATAGTAGGTAATGAATATTTTGACGGCAATGTAACATTGGGGACAGATTATTATTATACGCCGATTTCAGTGGATGTTTCAGGCAATGAGAGCTTAGCGCACACTATTCTCACCGTGGGTAATGTGGGGAATCCAAATCCTTTTCAGCCCGTTCTTCCCAAGCTTTAAAAACGAGAGATAAAGATTTTTCATATCATACGTTTCAAAAGCTTGAGTTTTTGTTCGTACTCAATTACAGTATGGGAGTATAAAAGGAAACTATCGTTGTGCAGTAAAACAGCGTTTTTAAATTTTTATGTCTTTTTTTGTACTGTGTTTATCTATTGCGAGTAACGCGCTGATTTTTCAATTTCCTTCTTCAATTTATTACGTAGGGGCGTTGTGGATAGCGGTGGTAGTGAGAGCAGTTTTTTATGTCGGCCATGGAGGACCGGTTTCAAGGGTAAAAATAAGAATGCTCGCGGCGAGTTTTTTTGTATTCCTTTTTGGGTATCTTTGGTGGGTGGTGTTTATTCAAGCGGATATGGCGCGCTACGCCGCGGCGCTTGTTGCGAGTTTGGTAACGGCTTTTGGCGTGCGGTTGTTGTTTTTGTATAAAAACGGAGAAATAAGCGCCGCCTCTCCAATGTTCAATAATTTTTTGGGTTATATGAACGCGTGTTCCTTCTTTGTTATAACCGTCGCGAGCTTGTTTGCGCAAGGGCAGTTTCTTCCGGTTGATTCGTGGATCGTTTTATATCTTGTGTATTACTGCGTGGTTGCATTATTGAGTTTTTTCATTTTGCAAAGTTATGAGGGTCAGCGCGTGATAGATGCGGGGAACCCAGCGTTGGCTTTAGCCGCAGTCTGGTTTTATGTGGGTATAGCCGAAATTATTGTTATACAATTTTCGTGGGTTTTTGGCTTGCTCATTATTGACTATTACTTGCAGGCGGCGTTTTTGTTCCTTGTGTACTATCAGATCATTGGCCTGTTGAGGCAGTATATCGTATTTGGCGCGGCGGGTATTACCGTGCGCGTTGTATATAAATATTTGATTTTTTTTCTGATGGGGCTTATCCTTCTTTTAGCGACATTTTTTTCAAAGTATCTTATATAGAAGAATCTGTTTGGCTCGTTTCAGCAATGTTCGGATTGGGCGAGTAAAGGGTGTTTCGTATTTTCCATTTTTCTACATACTGGCCAATTCCGTACTTTTCAAGTTTGTTTTTTCTCCACGTATTTTTTTGCGACCACGCAATCAGGCTCGGCAGGGACAGCTTGTATCTTCCTCTCACAACTATATATGCTAGTTCTTGTGCTTTAATTGCCTGTCTGATGGTGTGTGTATGAACCCCAAGAAGTTTCGCGCTCTCTGAAACGGATAGCCTGATAGGGGGTATTTTTTCCAGCTTGAGCTTGACTTGAGTTTTCGGTTTTGATGTAGCCATAGTATTTATAGATTGTTCTCAAGATATAAAAATTACTAGCCACATAGCTTAGCATAGATAAATAAATTTGTATAGTTCTGTAGAGAATTTATT
>Ga0075956_111_pt1 | contig 32728 bp, 29 predicted proteins | sample RifGroA2_FD_68050 | JGI IMG/M metagenome (GOLD analysis project Ga0075956, IMG submission 68050) | Parcubacteria bacterium GW2011_GWA2_44_12 | reverse complement strand
AAACTATTTTGATTTTTATCATTTTTTGGAGGGTATTGTTTTTTACAACGAGTGGCCAAAGCTGATTGATGAAAGCTCAAAACATAAAAAAATAAGGAATGGAAAAAATGAATGGTGCAATAAGGGCGAGATACATGGTGCTTTTGAGCGATTATTTGATAAATTCAAAAATTCAATTCTAGTCGTTTCCTATCGTGATGATGGCACCCCAACGATAGCTGTATTAGTAAATATGCTCAAAAAGCACAAAAAATCCGTTGAAGTTAAAAAGCTAGACTATAAATATGTTTTGAGCAACGGAAATTCTAAAGAAGTGCTTATCATTGCTCAATAAATAATATGGCCAATATCAAAATTCAAACTTCATCTGATATAGAATTTTTAAGAAATTTTAATTTGTAATTTAAAATATCTATGGAAGAAAACACGCACAAACAGAAAAAAGGTTCGCTCAAATGGAAAGCGTACTTTGTTCTGATTATCATTGTACTTGGCGCGGGCGCGTATGGCTATTTTTGGTATCAGAAAACAAATGCGCTTCGCGCTGAAGCTAAAACCGCTCTTTTAAAAGCAGAAAAACTAGACGGACTGCGCGCCGCAATTCAAGCAGAGCAAGATCGGTGCAAAGATTTTATTGCCCAAAAAGAAGGCGACTTTGGCAGTTTTGAGTACTGCAAGAAATTTATTAACTGGGCAGAAAAGCAGAGTATTGAATAGTGGACATTTTGCTTGTTGTTGGCACACTCCCTTGACGCAGAGATGATGTTCTTTTAGAATATGCGGTTATGTAAATTTTAACTTCAAGCGTATGGAATTCAACAGCAAAACACACAAATTGGCAAAAACGGATATTCCTACCCATACAATACCTCCCGAAACATTTCGCTTTGTAAAAGCAGGCGCACCTACAGAGGGAATATCACTTAGAAGACTATCTAACACAATTAAAGAAGAAATTGTAGCAATACAAAAAAATTATGAGCACTCTAAACCAATGGAGCCAACGGAAGAGCGGGAGCTTCTCCTGCAAATTGCGAAATCGCCATTGTCTGAAAAAAACGAACCGTTGCGTGAAAGGCTGATGCTCGCACACTTGAACTTCATCATAAAACAGGCTATCCGCTGTAAGTGGAGCATCTACTATTTACGAAAATACGACTTCCCTCTTAATGATCTTGTGCAGGCTGGCCTTATGGGCTTGTGGGAAGCATCTGCAAAATTTGACCCTCGTCGCACAGAGGAAAAAACAGACAAGCCTGTTGTTTTTCTCTCCTATGCGGGATCGTGGATAAAAAAAGAAATGTTAAATACGATTAACATCGCTATTAACCACATGGGCCTTCCTGTCCGCCATCTCCAAGCTGAACTCAAATTAGTGGGGCGCATTTACAATCTCGGCTTCAATGAACGTCTTCCGGAAATGAACACACTTGCAGATGAGTTAAGTGTAACCCAAAAAATTCTCTACGCGATATTGCACAATATAGAAATCAACACTCCTCTCTATCTAAATGGTCAACTTTCTCGGGAAGGCGAGAATGAAGATGATAAGGAAAATCAAGTTTTACCATATTATGACAGCATGGAACTTCATGAACTCATACAGGCTGAATTGAACCCAAAGGCTCAAGAACAGAGGGACTATTTATTAAAGCTGATAAAAAAAGGCATCAGCATACTTGCAACAAGATCAGAGCCTAAAGCACAGCAAATGGCGCAGATCCTTACCTTACTTTATACTGGCGAAACGCGCTCGATCGCGGAAGCAGGACGGCGCATGAGAATTTCACGAGAAAGGGCAAACCAAGTTTATCGGCAAGCCATTGCTGCGCTAAAAAAAATTATTTTAAACATTGATGGCGATCTGCTTTGTTAAAAGTGTTAAGAGATTTGTACTAAATGAGGCTTTGCAATTTGCCAAACCGCGCGGTTTATGCAAAAATTTCTCTGTGAAAATATCATGAGTATGTTTTATGGAAAAATACACAGTTCAATGCGGCAAAAATGCTCTTCCATACTATTCCCATGGAGATCGGCCACAATTGCTTTTCATTGCCGGCATACACGGGGACGAATTTGAAATAACCAGCCTTCTTGCAGAAACCATTTCAGCATACCTTTCAGCGCTCCCGAGCTTTTTCTTCATTCCGGAGGTAAGCCCTTCCGCGCAAAAACTCAAAACCAGATGTAATTGCGACGGAGTTGATGTAAACAGAAATTTTTTTGACAACTCAACTACTGAAGAAGTATGCGCGGTGATGTCGCTGATAAAAAATCAAAAATTTCAAACCTGCATCTCCTTTCATGAAGATCCGTTTCAGGAACACTTTTATCTTTACGATACCGAAAATCTGCATGGAACGCGTATGCTGAACCGCCTGCACGATGAACTTGCAGAACTTGGAGTACAACTTTTAAACGGCATTGACGATCCGCACGACCCAATTCTTGGGCACGAATTTGCCGATGGATACAAGTGGATTATCCCTCAAAAAAATATGTCGGAAAACGGAACATTAGAACGGTGGGCGCTCTGCAAGGGCATTACGAAACGAGTATGTATCCCGGAAATTCCGGGCAAGGTTGATGTGGAACTTAAAAAACGCATTATAGAGGCCGTATTTAAACACCTCATTGTGCCTTTTGCAACAAAATCTCTTCAAATTTTATAGTTCCCGCCAGACTGTCCAAAAAGGTGATTTCCCCAAAAACCACCTTTTCGGACGGACTCGATTCATTTCTGTTCAAGTAAATCCGCGGCAAATAAATCTGCGCGCAACTGCTGTGCGGTTTCAAACATGAATGCGGTCATGCCAAGCGCTCTTGCCGCCTCAACATTTCTGCGCCCGTCGTCAATATATGCCACATGGCGCGGCTCCACAGCGAACCGCGCCATGAATTCGCGAAAAAACGCCTTGCTTGGCTTTAATACTCCAGTCTCATACGAACAGAGTCCATAATCAAAATAATTCATAAAGGCGAATTGATTTTGCAGATAGAGCGCTTTATCTTTCGGCATATTGGAAAGATACGCGGTAACAAAACCGCTTCCGCGAAGATGTTCCGCTATCTCAATAACTTCGTCTATCGGATAATACGCCTCAAATAAAAGAGATCGGAACATCTGCGTCTGGTAGAGAGAGAGCTGTAAAAATTCCCGTACTTTCTCCCAATAGAGAGCAGGCTCAATTTTCCCGGTCCGATACGGCTTTGCAAACTCGCCCTTCAGAACAAATGCGAGCGTTTTTTGGTCCAGTCCAAAATGAGCGGCAATCATTCGCGCGGCAAGGGCAGTCCCATTATTAAAAAAGACTCCGTTTAAATCAAACGCTATTATCATAGAAGTTTTTAAACTGTATACTATATACTATATATACAAGCCTGCACGCAAGGGTATCACAAATTCACGTATGCCTCGCTATAACTATAAAGGGAAAATTATAGCCGTCACCGGAGGGAGCAATGGGATAGGTTATGCGTTGAGCATGCTCTTCGCGAAAAAAGGAGCGCGCGTATTTTCGCTTGATATTGTGCCGCCCAAAGAGCTTCTCCAAGGGATAACCTTTATCAAAGCAGATGTTACAAAGGGCAGGCACATCAAACGCGCGTTTCAAAAAATTGGCGGCCCGGTTGATATGCTGGTGAACAACGCGGGCATTATGCGGCGCGGGAGAATTTTTGACTCATCCGAAAAAGACTGGGACGATCTCTTTCGCGTAAATGTGAAAGGCTACTGGCTCGTTGCCAAAACTGCCCAGAGCGTTCTTAAAAAAAACGCGTACATACTTTTTATATCATCGGTGCACGGAACGGACCTTCCGAAAAATCCTGCAATCTACGGGCTTACAAAAAAAACTGTTTTTGCCCTTGCTGAAAGTATCGCGCTCGCGTATCCGCGCTATCAAATAAAAATTATCGCCCCCGGGCCTGTTAATACCAATATGTCAAAAATGGGGAGAACAAAAGCCGAATACAAAAAACGGCTTACACAGCAAGAACGGCCGGAGAAGTTGTGTGAAAAAATTTGTGCCCTTATAGATTCACGCCACACACAACTTCTCTCCATCCGGCGCACCTCTTCATACGCTTTGAAATAACCGTATGCAGAGAAATCTAAAAAACAATTTCAAAACATTCCCCTTAAAACAAATTTAGATTATAATAATAACAAATACTCTTATTTTTAAAAACATGATATTCGCTCACATTGCAAAAGATAAAAGGGGAACGTCTCTTATTGAAACAGTTGTTTCGCTCGCCCTCTTTTCTTTCTTAATCGCCATAGTAAATGTTGCGTTTAACAATCTGCTCTCCTCGTCATTGCATTCAAAACAAAATCTCTCTATCGTGTCCATTGCAAACGAGCAAATGGAGATTGCGCGGAACCTCCCCTACGCGAGCATCGGCACCGACACTGGAGAAGGCCCCGCGTATGGCATTTTGAATTCATCTCAAGTTATTATAAAAGACAATGTGCGGTACACAGTGAAAATTGCGGTGAACGCCATTGACGACCCGTTTGATGAAAAGTCCTTTGATGAAAGCGGAAGCGATTTGATTCCCTTTGACTATAAACAAATCACGCTGGAAGTGAACTGCGAGGGGTGCCAGGAAAAAAACAAAATTGTGCTTTCAAGCGTTGTATCGCCGAAACTCCAAGAACAGCACGGGGTAACCGGCACACTCAAAGTGTCAGTGATTTCTGCGGCGGGAACTCCCGTTGACGGCGCAGAGGTGAAGATGACCAATAACAGCGCCGCAACACCGTCAACAACCACAAAGATAACCCCCCCAAACGGAAGAGTTGATTTTCTTGGGCTTACGCCGGCGGTAAACGCATACCGCATTGAAGTCTCAAAAGCAGGATTCTCAAGCGCGCAAACATATCCTCTCGCTGACACGCCGTTTACCCCAACTCACCCGGACATAACAATTGTTGCCGACACGGTTGTCACTGAAACCCTCAAGATAGATCAACTTTCCACACTCACCATCCGCACAACAACCGCCGCCTGTGGCACCGCTCCAGCCGGAACTATTACGTTCAAGGTTTTTAATGACGATAAAATCGGCACTAATCCTGATACCTTTCAGTATCAACGCGATGACATTCAGCTGTCAACCGATGGAAACATTACAATTCCAAATATAAGGTGGGGGATATACTCAATAAGTCTCGCCGGCAATGATTACAGTATTACCAGCACACTGCCAAACCTCCCTGTTACTCTCCCCCCTGGCGCAAACAACGAGGTAACGCTCGTGCTTGAAAAAGCCAGTTCACCGGGCAAGGACATTTTGTGCAGACCACATGGGAAGGGGGCGAACTTCAAGCATTTTTCCCAACTGATGAAACTCCGTCCGGATATTGGCAGAGCACTGCGGCTACAACGGACATTGTTGGCACCATTTCAATTTATAAACCATGCCCATCGTGTGAATATATATCGGAAGGGGAGTTGGAATCCTCCACCTTTGACGCCGGCGCTCTTGTTGATTTCATCACACTTAAATGGAACCCACAAAACCAACCAGACATGGGAAACGACTTTTATCCCGTGAATTTCCAAATCGCCACCACTGACGTGCTCGCCGACCCCCCTGAAAATACTCTTTGGAATTTTATCGGCCCTAACGGTACTGATCAAACCTACTACACTTCCTACGAAAGTTCCCTCATTCCATTCATAGAGTACCAAAGCAAGCGCTATCTGCGCTATAAAGTATTTCTCTCAACCGCGGACACTACGAAAACGCCGACAGTTGATGATGTTTCTATTATTTACAGCTCTTCGTGCATTGGGCCAGGACAAGCGTTTTTTGGAAATATGACGGCGGAAAATTACGACATTGAAGTAACCCATCCCGAGTACGTTGCCAACACAGTAAGCAATATCCAGATTTCAGGGCAGACAATACAGGATATTAAAATTGTAAAACCCGAACCGGAAGCGCCTCTTGCAGGCGACATAATTGTAAACGTGGTTAATAGCTCTAACTCCCCGATCAATGACGCAACGGTAACGGTTTTTCAGGGCGATCTCAATGATCCAGATAACCCCAATGTAGTATCCAAGCAGACGGGCACAAACGGCGATGCACAGTTTCACCTTGCGCCCGGCACCTACGACGCACGCGCCACATCGGATCAATACTCAACCGATAGAACGTATACGCTTGGAGATCCCGCGCTCCAAGGCGGAACGCCGATAAACCCAAGCCCAACAATAGCAGACAATGAAACTGTTGTGGTGAATTTAATGATTGACTCTCTTGGCTCTTTAACGCTGAACCAAAAAACATACGCATCGTGCGCGGAAAACACCGGTACTTTAAACTTTACCCTGCGGAGCAAAAAAATAATCGCTACCCTCGCTGACGGAGGTACAGTTCCAAAATTTGAACAAACACTCGCCAATGCAACATCGCCTACGGTAATTTCAAATTTAGAATGGGGGGAGTATGAGGTTGCGCTCGCCGGCACTTCCTACTCACTTGCGGGAATTATGCCTAACTCGATATTTCTTTCACCGAGCGAAACAGCCGACGCAACGCTTATTTTGGACACATATTCCTCGAATAATTTACTCCTCACCCTTTCAAACCCGGAAAACAGAGACACAGACATTGCAAAAATTACCGTAAGCGGCGGCGCGCTAACAACTCAAAAATACGCGGGGCACGGCGCCATTTTTCAGACTGACTGGTCAGGTGGGGGATGGCAACAAACAGTTGGGGATCCAAAAATGTATTTCGTGCGGAGCCTCGATATTTTCGGACAACCAAACATTAAAAAAGATACTCCGTCAGGACAAATAAGCCTGAAACAGAGCATTAATGGAAACTATCCTGTTCCTGGATATCTTTACTCCTCAACATTTGATACTGGCATAAATGGCCCTATTGAATATACAAATCTGCTATGGAGCCAGCAATCAGGAAGCCCTGGCGGTACTTTCTTCTCAATCGCCACTACAAGTAATGTAAACAATGAAATAACTATCGGGGGAAGCATAAGTTCTGCAAGCCTTGCGGCTCCTAGCCGCGTTACTGAAAAAAACGGCAAACTCTTTATTGCCGATACCTCTAACAATCGCGTGCTTATTTTTAACTCTATTCCAACGCGAGATTCAAAAGATGCTGATGTTGTTTTGGGACAGCCTGATTATATTTTAGGCAAGCCAAATTTTATATCAGGAATTGAAAATAACGGCGGGTTAAGTGCTTCCAGCCTTTTTAAGCCTAATGGCGTATTTAGTGACGGTACAAAATTATATATTGCTGACACCGGCAATAACCGTGTACTCATCTATAACTCTATCCCAACAACAAGTAATAAGTCGGCAGATATTGTGCTTGGTCAACAAAATTTTACCTCAAACGGCATTAACGGAGGAGCCGGCGCTGGCTCGTCTTCCGCAAACAGCCTCAATCAGCCGGATAATATTTTCGTGTCCGACGCGCGGTTATTTATAGCTGATACCGGCAATCATCGCGTACTCATTCATGACTTTAACCTCGCTCCGCTTATTTCAAACCGCAACGCAGATATTGTAATCGGCCAACCAAATTTTAATTCAACTTCAAACACAGCCGGCATAGGCAGAAAAGGATTGAATAGTCCGACAAGCGTTGCGTCTGAGGGCACAAAGCTTTTTGTCGCTGATAACGGCAACCACCGGGTGCTCGTTTATGACCCAATTCCTATACAATCACATCCGCAAGCTGAGTTTGTGCTCGGGCAAGTTGATTTTAACGGTAATCAAGCAAATCAAGGGTCTGTGCCAACCGTCTCGCGCTTGTCTTACCCCAGAGACATACATGCAATCGGCTCAAAACTTTTTATTGCAGACACCGACAACAACCGTGTTCTTATTCATAATTTTGACATTTCCTCTCTTGCCACAAATCGCAACGCGGATGTGGTAATAGGACAACCGGATTTTATCTCAAACCTAGAGCCATCGACACCTTCTGCATTCGTACTCAAACAGCCTAATGGGGTGTTCTCTGATGGCACAAACCTCTTTATCCTAGACAAAGGGTTCAATAGGGCGCTTGTATTCAATCAAATTCCTTTGTCAAATCAAGCATCTGCCAATATAGTAATCGGGCAACCAGATATGTCGCGGGATGAGTCAAATTCTGCTAACGCAATGTGGTATTACCATGGACCGCAAAATAATCCTGGCGGGTTCTACTCCACAGTCGACCCTATAAACCCTTTGCACGATAACCAAAGATATCTTCGCTATGGGGTGCAATTTTCCGCCCAGTCAACTGTCGTTCCATATCCCATTGAAGACATCACTATCCTCTATAAAACGCAGTGCTCTACGCCAAATCAGGCATATTTTGGCAATCTCTCAAACAATACAGTCTACACCGTTAATGTCTCAAATATCCCGGGAGTAACCGCGCTTCAAAAAGACATAAACGTCTCCGGGCAGACGTCTGCAACCATCAATATTTCTTCCCTAACAGAGTGAAAATACAAAGCTGAAAGAGAGCTCGCGCGAACGTGAGTTCTCTTTGTTTTCAAGTCACACGCAGACAAAAATTTGACACTCTAGCCCAAATTGCATAGAATTAGGACAATATGTTAACCTAATTTATATATATTTTGGTTATTATGTTACCATTAATCTTTCGTGAAATCCAGAAACCGATAGAAAATTCTCTTTTTTCAGGGAAAATTATTGTTATTTACGGCGCGCGGCAAGTTGGGAAAACCACGCTCGTGAAAGAAATTCAAAAAAAATTCCTTGCTGATTCATCATATTTTAATTGCGACGAGCCGGATGTGCGTTCTGCGCTTTCCAATAAAACATCAACTGAACTCAAAAGTTTCTTTGGCAATAAACGATTGGTGATTTTAGACGAAGCGCAACGAGTCGCTAATATCGGGCTCACGCTCAAACTGGTTGCCGACACATATCCAAATCTGCAAATTATCGCGACTGGATCGTCTTCATTTGACCTTTCCAATAAAATAGAAGAACCGTTAACCGGCAGAAAGTTTGAATTTTTTCTGTATCCGCTTTCGCTTGAAGAGCTTGCACGCAAATACTCTCCTCTTGAAATACAGCGGCTCTTGCCTTCCTGCATGGTGTACGGAATGTACCCTGAAATTGCGCTTGGGGAAAATAACGCGGAAAAAAAATTAAAAGAAATCGCGAAAAGCTATGTGTATAAAGATATTTTGCAATTTGACGCGCTACGCAATGCTGACGCGATAGATAGATTGATCAAGACATTGGCTCTGCAAATCGGAAACGAGGTTTCTTACAACGAACTGTCGTCGCTTGTTGGAATTAATAAAAATACCGTGCAGAGGTACATACGTATTTTAGAACAGGCGTTTGTTATTTTTCGGCTCAACCCATTTTCTAAAAACGCGCGCAAAGAATTAAAAAAAATGAGAAAAGTGTATTTTTTTGACACCGGCATCCGCAACGCGCTTATTAATAACCTAAATCCGCTAGATTTACGGCAAGATACTGGCGCGCTGTTTGAAAATTTTATGATCAGCGAGCGCATAAAATTTTTGCGCAACAGGGGAGAAAGTCAAAACAGTTACTTTTGGCGTGCGCATCAAGGCGCAGAGGTTGATTATGTGGAAGAAACAAACGGAGTTATTGCCGGATATAAATTTAAGTGGAGCAAAAAAACATTCCGCCCGCCCGCCAGTTTTACGGAATTATATCCAAAAAGTTCGCTTTCGCTTATCAATCGCCATACCTTTTCCACCTTCGTGGAATTGAGTTGAGTGAAATTCCGCAATACCGTATACTTAATACAAGCAGGTGTATAAAAAATTGCAAAAAATACGTATGAAGAGGAGGGGGGGGATTGTAAAAACCAAAAACATAAAATTTGTAAAAAAACTGAAAGCCAAAGGAACATCGCTTTTGGAAGCGATAATTTCTTTGGCGCTTTTTGGGTTCCTCCTTGCCGTAGTAAATGTTGCGTTTAACAATCTGCTTGCATCTTCAGTACAGTCTCAACGAAACCTCTCTACTGTTTCCATCGCAAACGAGCAAATGGAGATTGTGCGAAATCTTTCTTACTCAGACATAGGCATCGTTGGCAATCTAGAGGTGCCGGGGGTTTTGACGCAAACACAAACGATTATAAAAGACAACGTGCGCTACACTGTCAAAATTGCAGTCAACGCCGTTGACGACCCGTTTGACCAGCAACTTTCAGAAGGTGGCGACGGCGATTCCGTCCCCTTTGACTACAAGCAAATCCGTCTTGAAGTAAATTGCGAGGGGTGCCCCGCAAAAAGCAAGGCTGTTCTCTCAAGCATTATTTCCCCAAAACTCCAAGAGCAAGAAGGAATATCGGGCACGCTCTCTGTGGCAGTGCTTGATGCTTTAGGCGTTCCAGTTTCAGGCGCAGAGGTAAGGCTTACCTACAACAGCGCAACACCCTCAACAACCATAAAAACAACCGCGGGAAACGGGAGAGCTGATTTTCTCGGGCTTACCCCGGCAGTAAACGCATACCACATTGAAGTTTCAAAAACAGAATTCTCAAGCGCGCAAACTTATCCTCTTATGGGCAACCCATTCACCCCGCTTTCGGATCTCACCGATGTAACGATTCTCGCTGATCAAGTTATCTCAAAAACATTCCAAATTGACAGGCTCGCAACGCTTACCATTCACACAAAAACTTCAGCCTGTAGCACCGCTCCAGACGGAACTATTACACTCAAGGTTTCTAATGACGATAAAATCGGCACAAAGCCTGATACGTTTCAGTATTCACCGACTGAATTTACAATGTCAACCGATGGAGACTTGCCCCTCTCAAATCTGAAATGGGGAATCTACTCTATCAGCATCACTGGTGCATCGCCACAGCACAGTATCACCAGCGCTATGCCAAATCTCCCTGTTACTCTCCCTCCCGGCGCAAACAATGAAGTAACGCTGGTTTTGGGAGGTTACAGCCAATACAACTTGCTTGTGAATGTAAAAGACGGCGGCACGCCTGACAAACTTCCAGTTCCAAATACAAATGTACGCGTATTTACATCAGGAATGTTTATTGAAGGACCGCCTTTTAATAAAACAATACAAACTGGCACGGGAAGCTTTGAACAGACAGGCTGGGGAGAAGAAGTTTGGGGTGAAGAAAATGACGAAACTGGTCCAACTATGTGGAATATCTTCTTTGCTGATAACAATATGGGATACTGGGCAAAACATAACATCTGGACTGCTGCCTTATATCATTCCGAAGGCACGGACTTCCTCATAACGCTCGCGCTTAACAGTTTATCGACTGCATATGAATCTTCAGGGTTTTTGGAATCCTCAACTTTTGATGCCGGTACCACTATAGATTTCACTACTCTCAAGTGGAACCCTCAAGCCCAAGATCCTGCTACTGGTACTGATCCCGTGAAATTCCAAATCGCCACCACTGACGTGCTCGCCGACCCCCCTGAAAATACTCTTTGGAATTTTATCGGCTCTGACGGTACTGATCAAACCTACTACACTTCCTACGAAAGCTCCCTCATTCCATCCACAGAGTACCAAAACAAGCGCTATCTTCGCTATAAAGTGTTTCTCTCAACTGCGGACACTACGAAAACGCCGACAGTTGATGATGTGTCCATAATTTACAGCTCTTCCTGCATTGGGCCAGGTCAGGCGTTCTTTGAAAATGTTCCCGAAGAAAATTACGACATTGAAGTAACGCATCCGGAGTATGATGGGCTTGACGGCTCGCCCGCGGCTCTGCTCGCCGACATTCCAGTTTCAGGACAAACAATACAGGATATTAAAATTGCAAAACCGGCGCCGATAGAACCGCCCGCAGGAAATATATTGGTATATGTAGGGGATAGTTCCGCAAATCATGACCCCATCATTCAAAATGAACAAAAGCCAACAGTAAAAATTTTTCAGGGCGATCCGCCCAATGAAACGATTATTGCCTCAATGCAAACCGATGCGCAGGGAGACGCATTCTTTCAAGGGCTTGAACCAGACACCTACGATGTGAGCGTCTCTTTGCCCGGATATTCCACCGAGCGGACATACGCGCCCGGCAACCCTGCCTTAAACAACGGAACGCCGATAAACCCAAGCCCGATTGTGGTTGACAACGGTCTTGCGCAGGTTGATTTAACGATTGATCAAACCGGAACTCTTGTGATTGCGCATAAAACATACACATGCCAGGATACCGCAACAAGCCCCGCTTTTACACTGCAAAGCAAAAAACTTATCACCACAAATTCAAATCCAGGCGATCCAATCGCATATAAATACCCTTCTCAAAATCTCTCGGGCAATCAAACTCTCTCTGGCATAGAATGGGGAGAGTATGACATTACCTTCACGGATGCAGATTACTTTGTGCTCGGGTCAATTCCTGAAGGAACAATTTCTGTGCCTGCAGGCGCCAGCGCAGGCTATACCTATGTTCTTGATGATGCAGCAGGACATAACAGCTTGCTGGTTGCGCTTAAAAACAGTTCTACTGGAGCATACATCAGCACCTCGTCTGGAAATGCGCCGCAATACTACATGGACATCCAAAGCGCATCATATCATGCGCTTGCGCTTCATGAAGCACCTCTTAGCGGGAAACCTTTCTATGACTTTACAAACAATATTATGGGGATTTCTCTTCTCCCAGATCAAACAACAAGCCAAAAGACTGTCTCTTTTAAAAATGCAGACAGACTGCGCCTTGATTTTATGGTGAAAGTCTATCAAGTAAGCGCTCCGCCGCCTTATGATCGTACAAAGCTTATTGACGTAAGCGCAAACGTAAATGTAAATCTTTCTAATAGCCAATATATTCGCCGAACTGGCTTAACATCATACAACGTAACTATTACCAATACATCTGCTACTGCCTTATCAAAGCCGCTCGTCTTAGTCTTTGAAGATATCCTCGTTGCCACGCCAACCGTTGTGTCAGTAAACGCAGACGGCATGGTGTACGATGCTGGATGCGTGCTTGAAGGGAAAACATATTTTAGGGATATTTCTGCAGAAAACTACAATATCAATACAATCTATATCGGAAGCGGAACCTCTCCTTACGCCATTGATCCTGCAAATGCGGAAGGAACCGTAAACATTTCCGGCCCGACGTTTCTAGAAATCCTCCTCGCCCCGCAATAAACCTTATTCTCCTTTCAATCCCGCTCATTCTATACTAAAATAAACGCATGGAAACGAAACAACGTATTCACAATGATTCCGGCATTACGCTTGTGGAAATTCTCGTGGGAATGGCAGTAAGCGGAGTAATTATCGCCGGTATGGTTGCCCTGTTTCGGCAGACCGTAAAAACAAACCAATACATTGATAACCAAATTTCAGGGCAGGTTCAGGCGCAAAGAATGTTCACGATGATCAATAACGACTTGCGCAAAATCACCACCTCTGAAACCGGCGCCTACCCCATTGAGCTTGCAAACGGAACAGGGCTTACGTTTTATTCAGACATAGACAATGACGGCAGAATTGAACGCGTTCGCTATTTTCTTCAAGCTAATGGGCCCAAAAATGAACTTCGGAGAGGAATACTAAAGCCAGACGCAAACTCGCCGGGGTATACGGGCATTGAAACTGCGTCAGTAATTGCAAATTACATAGTAAACACTCCTGTTTTTGTATATTATGATGTAAACTATACGGGAGGCCCAACCAACGTGCCTCTGGGAGCCAACGTGCCTCTGGAAGAACCAATCTCCATCATAGACATTCGGCTCATTACAGTTACCCTTGATATTGACGATCCAAATTCGCCGAATGAAAAACCGGTTCGCCTTACCACGCAATCTTCACTGCGCAATTTAAAAGACAATTTATGACACGCCCAAAAAAAAATAGGCATAAAAACAAAGGCAATGTACTGCTTTTAACGCTTCTTTTTAGCACCGTTACCATGTTTTTTATTTCCGCGCTCACGAACCTGACGGTGGTAAACGTAAAATCAATCACCAAGCGATACGAAATTGAAACAGCCGCGCAGATCGCCGAAGCCGGCATAAATTACTATCGCTGGCACTTAACGCACGACCCATTTGATTTCACAGACGTTTCATGCGATGAGGAAGGAAACAACTGCGAAGAAGGACGGCCCCATTCAATGAAGATTAATACTACAGATTCTGCGGGCAACCCTATTAAAAAAACCGTAGGCTACTTCAGCCTGAACATAACCCCGCCGGATCCTGATACTGGAAAAGTAACCATTACTTCTCAAGGGACATTGTGCAATCCGCAATCCCCCGGCGGTTGTACCTCAACCGCAAAAAAAACCTCCCGCGCCATGATGATTATTCCCTCTTTTACGGCTTATGGGCTTATTTCTGACGACAATCTTTTCATTCCAAAGGGAACGGAAATTTTTGGGCCGGTACACTCAAACGGCGGCATCCGGTTTGACGGCACCGCTTATAACACCGTTACAAGCGCGGCAACCAGCTTTGATGATCCAACTGATAATCTCGCCAGCACTTTTAAGGATGGCGTATACACTTCCTTACAAGTAGGCACAGACATAACCAGTGAATCAGACGTATTTAAAGTCGGAAAAAAATTTGGGCAAGAACTACTGCCCAATATGAATTTTGGACAAATTATTGCTAAGCTTCCAGACTTGAGGACCGCAAGCCTTACTGCAGAGGGATTTAACCAAGGCCCATGCACTGGTGGATGTAAAGGCTATCATGTCACACTACGTGAAAATAGCACATTTTTACTTTACAAAGTCAATCAAACGGTAAACGACGGGAACTGTAAAAAACTTGGCACAACGGAAACTGCAGAAACATGGGATATCAAATTAGGGCAGGAAGAATTTATCCCGGGACCGTCCTCAGGCGCATATGATCTTCCCGCAAACGGCATCATGTTTTTTGAAGACAATGTATGGGTGGATGGAACGGTCGAAAATAAACGAATTACCATCGTTGCCGCAAATATGAACGAGATCCCAAGCGAGCTAAAAAATATCATTATAAACGGCAATATAACCTATACAAATGGAAATCAAGGGCTAGAAGCGCTTGGCCTTATTGCCCAAAACAATGTGCTCATTCCCTTAAACAGCCCTGATACGCTTAAAATTGACGCCGCGCTCATGGCGCAGGAAGGATATGTTGGCCGAGAACCGTATGACAACAATTGTACACTGCACACAAGAAGCAAACTCACTGTTTATGGCGCCATAACAACTTTCAAACCTTTAGCCTTCACTTACTATGATGCCGCAGGAAATACTTTTAACTCTGGTTACAACAATGTTGAAATCACTTACGACTTAAACCTTCTTGGCGCGCCGCCGCCGAGGTTTCCAAAACCAACCGCTGATCAATATACCATGCTCTCATTGGAGCAGTTCTAGTTAAGAAGGCTTTTTGCAAGCCCTCGTTATAACCTTTGGATTATATTCAAATACGCAAGAAATACCACCGCGCGTTGCGCCTCACCTTCTTCTTGATAGCATTTTTTATTTTGGCGATACAGCCTGTACACGCGCAGGAGCCAGACGTGGTACTCCTGAAGGGAATCCGCTATTCAATGTTCCCCTTTTTCGCGGGCGATAAAATTCGCGTGTATACCGCAGTGCAAAATCATTCAGGGTATGATATTCGCGGCATCATGTCGTTTTACGACAATAACACCCTTATTACAGAATCCCCCTTCTCCGCGGTGAACGGGAGCATCATTGAGGTATGGGGAGATGTTTCAGCAGGAGCAGGAGCGCACACGCTTTCCGCACGCATGACGAGCGTCAAAAAGCACGAAGTGGGAAAGGACCCGCAACTCGTTGCCATTGTAAACGACTCGCTGGAAACGCACTTTACGGTTGATTCAGATACTGACGGGGACAACATCGGAAACAGCACTGATACTGATGATGATAACGACGGCATATCTGATGAAGAAGAAATCCTGCATAACACAAATCCGCTCGCGCCACATACACAAACAACCGCCGAAAAACGAGAAATCATTGTGGGCGGCGTGCCGCAGGCAACTCCCGCTCTTTCCCAAAAAGAAAGCAAGCCAATAACTCAAAAACTCATTGCGCCTCTTGAAACTGCAATCAAAACAAGTTCCATTCCGCTCATATCCAGCGGCGCGCGGGCGATACAAGAACTTGTAAAAGCAAATAACAACCTTACCAAAGGAATTGCGAACGCGCTTGCGGCAGAAAAAAATACAGTCATAAACGAGCGGGAACAAGAAAAAATCATGAGCGCGAGAGCGCCAAAAAATAACGAGCTTAAAAAATATATACGCACAGCGTATTTCTGGGCGTTGACTGCATCGCTGTTTCTTTTAAAAATCTGGCCTCTTGTGCTCATTGCGCTCGCGTACTGTATCATCGCGTGGAAACTGCGAAAACGAAAATGGTGATTAAAAAATTGTTATCTATTTAAAAACGCAGTGGCGGTTCGCGAACCGCCACTAAAAAAATATAATCAGATGCTTAAAAAATTATACACCCAAAGCAAAGGATCAATTATCATACCTTCGTTAATTATCGGAGGGGTTATTTTGCTCGGCTTTTACCTCCTTGCGCAGAGCGTGCAGTCGCCGGAGAACAGTGCCATTCTGCAGGCTCCGCGAGTGAAGGATAAAAAAATCAAATCACAGCACGCAAACCCTTCTACGCTTCCTACGATAAAAGAATCGCTTTCTGCGCAAACAGAACTCAAAAAATTCAGCGGCTACAAACAAATGAGAACATTTCTTGAAAATCATGCGCAACAGGCTGGAAGTGGAATATGGGGAAGAGGCGGAATGGTTGATGCGCTTTCAGAAAAAATAATGGCGCCTTCGCGTCTTCAACTCGGCGAGGCAAGGGATGGGCGGACGACATCATCATCCGACTACTCAACAACGAACATACAAGTGCAGGGGGTTGACGAAGCTGATATTGTCAAGACCGACGGAAGCTATGTGTATGCGCTCGCAAAGCAAAATCTCTTCATTGTTCAGGCAATTCCTGGTGAGCAGGCGGAAATTCTGGTGAAAATAGCGTTTCAAGCAACTCCGCAGGGAATGTATTTATATAAAAACAGGCTCGTACTTTATGGGGATGACGACGCGCTGTATCAAAACATTGATGCGCGTATTCCAGAACAAATTCTTCGCCGCAGATCGCCTTATACGTTTGTAAAAATCTTTGATATTACCGACAAAAAAAATCCTCAACTGGTAAAAGATTTAAAATTTGAAGGCTATTATATAAACTCCCGCATGGTGAACGGCTACGCCTATTTTATTACGAACACCTACTCTTACGCATGGTTTGACGACGCTCCTGTGCCAATTATCTTGGAAAACGGCGCGCCCCTTTCAACCGATACATCAAAGCCGCACTGCAACTGCCCCGACGTGTTTTACTTTGACATTCCGTTTGAGACATACAATGCGGTAAGCGTCATTGCGGTAAATATCTCTGAAGAAAGTGCCCCAATTTCCAATCAGCTCTATCTGCTTCCGCCGAACGAAAACCTCTATGCAAGCCCGAACAACCTCTACATCGCCTACACCAAATACCTCAACGAATTTCAGCTCTCGGTTGAAGTTTCAAGAGAGATCATATACCCTCGCTTAACTTCAGAGGATCAGGACAGAATACAACTCATTGAACGCGCCGAAAACTTTCTTCTCTCTCCGGATGAAAAACTCTCAAAAATCAATTTTATTTTAGACAGATACATGGCAAAGCGCGCGCCAAGCGAGCAGGAGAGTATTTCACAAGAAATTCAAACCCAGCTTGAAAAAAAGTACGAAGAGCTTGCGGAAGAGCTTGAAAAAACGGTGATTCATAAAATCGCAATTGATCACGAAAACATAACATACAAAATATCGGGGCAAGTTATTGGCACCGTTTTAAACCAATTTTCTATGGATGAAGACAATGGTTATTTCCGCATTGCAACCACAAGGAATCGATCGTTTTCCCGCTTTTCTGGAGATACATATAACCCATACAGCAGTGTTTATGTATTAGACGCGGATATGAAACTTGCGGGGAAAGTAGAGCATCTTGCGCCGGGAGAGAGGATTTATTCAGCGCGGTTTATGCAAAACAGAGCATATCTTGTTACCTTTAAACAAACAGACCCGCTCTTTGTAATAGATTTACTGGATCCAAAAAATCCAACCGTGCTTGGCGCGCTTAAAATTCCCGGTTTTTCAAATTATCTGCACCCCTACGACGAACAAACCCTCATTGGTCTTGGCAAAGAGACTGAAGAAAATGAATACGGCAATGTGATTTCAAAAGGACTAAAAATTTCTCTTTTTGACGTTTCTGACGTTGCAAATCCGAAAGAAAGCGCGCAGTACGTGTTGGGAGATCAGGGAAGCGATTCAATTGCCCTTTATGATCACCATGCGTTTCTTTTTTCTAAAGACAAAGAACTTCTCGTGATTCCAGTTGACATGCAAGCGCAAGGAATTGTTCCTGCTCCCCAAGAAAAACAAGCCGGCAACATTCTTCCGCCGAGATTTCCAAAAAGATTCCGCGGAGCCGCGGTGCTCAAAATTACCAAAGACAGCATCTCGCTGAAGGGCGCCATTGACCATGCCGACTTGAAAGATGACAGTCCTTCCGATTACTGGTATGGGTACAACTACTATGATACAACAGTAAAAAGAAGCCTGTATATTGACAATACTCTTTATACGCTTTCGGACACATATCTCAAACTTAACAATCTTGAAAATCTCCAAACCATAAAGAGCCTTGAATTGAAGAAATCAACGCCAAGCGGAGGCGATGATTTTGATATTATAAAATAAACCATTGCGGTGATTATCCGCGTTTTCGTTTGCGAATAAAAAATAGTCCCACAATAACTACAACAAGAGTTCCAATGGAGAAAGCGCCTGCGCCGAGAATGGGGTTTTGAAAAATCGTTTGCCCCAGCACAACGAAAACAGAATCAACAACAAGATACACAATTCCCGTGATCAGCCCAAACAGCCAAAACGGCAATTTGCTAAGGCCGGCGGCGTAGCTTACAACCTCTGGAATTCCGGATAAAATAACACGCGCGTACACAAGCCCTTTCCATGTTGCCAGATGATATAAAATATCATCTACATACTTCATCCCCGCGTCAGAGAGGAACTTGCGCATTACTTTTCTCCCAAAAAATTTGCTGATATAAAACGCGATGAAACTTCCAAGTATATCTCCTAAAAACACATACAAAAATCCTTTTGTGAAACCAAAAAGCGGCCCTGCAATAATGTAGAGTGGTCCTCCTCCAAGCGGCGCAAACACGATTGTTGACGCCTTCGCAAGAATCATCACAAGCGGCGCAAAAATTCCCGCAGACGCAACTTTTTCCTGAATCGCCGCAATGCCGATAAATTTTGCCCCTGCGAACATAATCCCCGCAAAAACGAGGAGCCACAAAAGCCCGCTTATGATCTCGCGGCGGCTTGCAAGCATGCTTGCGTCATGGAGCTTGTTTTTGCTGTGAAAGAATTGTTTAACGAGAGAGAACATATAAAGCAGTATAGCATGCTAAACTTAATGAAAAGTATCTGCTACAATAAACTCCACACAATTCTCTCTTATGATATCTTTGTCGCACATTGCGCGGTCTATATCGTCTTCTGCAACCCTTGCGTTAAACGCCAAAGCGCAGGAATTGCGGCTTTTAGGACACGATGTAATTAATCTTTCCGTAGGCGAACCGAATTTCCCTTCGTCAGAGGCAGTGAAACGCGCGGGGATTGAGGCAATCAAAGCAAATTTCACTAAATATACGCCTGAATCCGGCATTGCTGAACTTCGCGAGGCAGTCGCCTCCTTCTACGCAAACGAGTACGGCATTTCATCCGCGCGCAAAGAGCATGTGATAATAAGCAATGGCGGAAAACAAATTTTAGCCATGCTGTTTGCGGTGCTTTTAAATCACAACGATGAAGTGCTTGTGCCCTCGCCCTATTGGACAAGCTATCCTGAACAAATCAAAATTGCCTCCGGGTCGCCCATCTTTGTGGAAACAGATAAAAATTTTATTATCCGCGCTTCTGCGTTAGCAAAAAAAATCACGCGGAAAACAAAACTAATCCTCGTCAATTCGCCAAGCAACCCAACCGGCGCAATTATCCCCGAAACAGAACTCCGTAAAATTCTCGCGCTCGCAAAGAAACATACTATCATGATTATCAGCGATGAAGTGTACAGCGAGCTCTACTTCACCAACAAAAAACCCCGCTCTATCGCGTCGTTTGCAAAAAATCCGTTTGAGCACGTTATTATAGCGTCCTCGGTATCAAAAAGCGCGGCAATGACGGGCTGGCGCATCGGGTATGCAATAGCGCATGAAACTATTATAAAACAAATGGGCGCGTATCAAAGCCACTTCAGTTCAGCGCCGTGCGGAGTAGCGCAAAAAGCCGCTCTACAGGCATTAAATAGTGAAGCGCACGCATACACAGAGCAGATGAGACAGGCTTTTAAAAAAAGACGCGATACCCTTGTGCGCAAACTCACGCGCATTGAGGGAATCACGCTTGTGCCTCCGAGGGGAGCATTTTACGCATTTTGCAAAATTTCAACGGATATAATGAAAAAAACGCATAACAGATTTACTGAATCCCTGCTTGAAAAAGAATACGTTGCGGTCGTTCCGGGAACCGCGTTTGGAAGCACTTTTAAAAACGCGTTCCGCCTTTCCCTTGCGGTTGACGAGAGCGTGCTTGAAGAGGGCATGCGCAGAATAAAACGTTTTGTGGAAGGATGAAGAAGATGCGCCCAAATGAAATTAAAAGTAGGGGCGTCCGCCACGGCGGATGCCCCTACTGCTTTTCTGCAACGAATAGATTATTTTACCAGTTACTGCCGCCGCTTCGCGATGACCGGCCTCCGCCGTAATCATTGCCTCCTCCACGGCGATTATAGCCACCGCCGTCTCTTCGTGGAGGGCGATCTTCCAGGGGGCGCGCTTCGTTTACCGTCAGCGTTCTTCCCTCAAACTCAACACCATTCCACATTGCAATTGCGGCTTCCGCTCCCGCCGCATCCGCCATTTCCACAAAGCCGAAGCCTCGTGATTTGCCAGTAAGCTTATCCTTGATAATTGCAACCGAAACGACTGCTCCAGCCTGCCCGAAGGCATCGCTCAAAGAATCTTCAGTTGTGTTGAAGGACAACCCCCCGACGTACAACTTTGTACCCATATTTTTTCCTAAGATATAAAATGAATAGAAGTGTAAGACGACCTCTTCTCTACCGCTTATCCTTAGGATACTGCTACACACAAGGATACTTGCTGTGTACGTTTAATCAAGGGATGAAACGCATTGAGAATCTTACAGTACATAGTATGGCGGATGGCGCCCTAAAAGTCAATGGTGTGTATTATATCTGTTTGCCAAGGCATCCAAAGAAAGGTACACTTGAAACATAGCGTGTATTTTATTATTCAGCTTCATCGCCATGAAAAAAATTTCTGCCGCATTTTTTGAGTTAGAGCAGTGGGAACAAGAATACCTCAAAACACGGCTCCCGCGAGCAATTGTCCCTTTCTTTTTTAACCGCGCGCTTTCGCAGAGTGCACTTAAAAAAATACGCGCGTGCGAAATATTGTCGGTTTTCATTTACTCGGAAATTACAGAAAAGATTATCACAAATCTGCCTTCGCTGAAGCTCATTCACACCTGCTCAACCGGCTTCAACCACATTGATATTCACGCCGCCCGCAAACGCGGCATTGCGGTTACCCATGTTCCTTATTACGGCGAAAATACCGTTGCCGAACACTCGTTTGCTCTTCTGCTCTCGCTTGCCCGAAAAACGCACCTCTCGTATGCAAAAACAATTCGCGCAGACTTTTCAATAAAGTCTTTGCGCGGGTTTGACCTTGCTCAAAAAACTCTCGGCATTATTGGTATGGGGCATATTGGCCTGCATAGCGCTCGCATTGCCCGCGGATTTTCAATGAAAGTACAAGCGTATGACCCGTATCCAAATCAACTGATTGCCAAAAAATACGCTTTTTGTTATGTAACGCTTGAAAAACTTCTCAAAACATCTGATGTTATTTTTCTGCACTGTCCGTTGAACGAAAAAACACATCACCTCATCAATAAACAAAATATAAAGCTCTTCAAAAAAGGCGCGGTGCTGATCAATACGTCCCGCGGACAGGTAGTTGATACCGAGGCATTAATTTATGCCCTTGACCACGGAATTTTAAAAGCCGCAGGGCTTGATGTTTTAGAAAGCGAATGCGTGATTGTTGACGAAAAACAAATCCTTCACCATAAAATTCCCCAGGGATGCGACTTAAAAACCGTTGTGGAAAACCATCTCCTTTTGCAGTACGATAATGTGCTTATTACCCCGCATAACGCATTTAACACGGAGGAGGCTTTAACGCGCATTCTGGACACGACAATAAAAACGATTGCGTCATTTATATGCGGGAGAATGATCAACCGCGTTGCAATAGTCCCCTAAAGCCTAACGAAACCACTCCTTCAGGCTTTTTGGCCATCCTCCAATGAGAAAGAACAGGGCAAGAGGAGCGCCCCAATTTGCCCACCGCTCTACAAAATCCCATATCGGCTCGCCGGCAAGCGGCCGGAGAAGAGCAGTCCACAGCCCCCACACTGCCATCCACAAGAGCGCAATGCGGATTGGTTTTATCAAAATAAAAATCGCGAGCAAAATGTCTACAACGCCCACAATAAACAAAAGATTAATAATCGTTGCATCGCCGTTGATGCCGACTGCATTAAGATACTTAAACCATCCTTCTTTTCCCTGAAGCCCAAACACCCCGTGCCCGATAAATTCGCCGGCAATCGCAATCCGCAAAATCCACCCAACAAGTTTTGGGGTTACCCCCTGCGTATTTTCCATACAATGGATAATTGCAAAACGGCCATGTTATGTCCCGCGTTGCAACCATAAATATATTTTACAAAAAACAAAATTATTCTCTACCGCACTTCACATCGTTTTACATACTCCCCGCATAGCTTTGCAAATCGTTCCATTTTTTCATCTGACGGGCTTTGCTTCAGCGTGAATACAGGATCAACAAGCTTCGGCGCGGCTCTAAATTTTTGCAGGAAATACATTTTTGCGCCTTCTATCATCTGCGCCATTTCTCTCACATCTGTATCGGTATGCATTCCTTCCACCAGTGTTGAACGAAACTCATACAAAATGCCAGAACTCTGAATAAGCGCGATGCTTTCGTAAATTTTATCCATATCAACGCTCACATTCACCACCTCGCTGTATTTCTTCGCGGACGCTTTGATATCCATTGCAATATAATCAGCAAGCTGAAGGCGGATTACGCGCAGAAGCACCGAAGGGGAATATCCGTTCGTATCAAGCTTTATCGCATAGCCGAGATCTTTTATCTTTCTCATGAAATCAATCAGATCATGCTGAATCGTCGGTTCGCCTCCGCTGATCACAACTCCTTCTAAAAGCCTCTCCCTGCGTTTTAAAAATGCAAGTAATGTTTCCTCTGAAATCACACATCCTTTGGTGAAAAAAATTGTTGCTATTTTCCCCGGATAATCTGTTGCGCTCACTTTTTGCCATCCCACAATATACATAATAAGATATAAACGAAAACTTTTAAATGTATGGTAGTACAGAGGAGGCTTGTTTATCATACGTTTTTCTGTCGGCAAATTCAGATTGTTTCCCGTTATTCCACTGTGCAACCGGGCGTAAATAGCCAACAACCCGAGAATACACTTCACACCTTTTTTCAACACAGCGCGGGCAGTAATAATGTTCGCCGGAAATATATCCGTGTGTGGGGCAGATGCTGAATGTTGGTGTGATGGTAAAATAAGGAATGTGGTAATTGCTTGCAATCGCTTTCACTAAATTTCGCACCGCGCCTACTGAAGGCATTTGCTCCCCTAAAAATCCATGCAGAACTGTTCCGCCGGTATATTTACATTGAATTTCATCTTGCAAATCTAGCGCCTCAAAAATGTCGTCAGTGTAATGTACCGGCAAATGCGTTGAATTCGTATAATAGGGCGCCGCGCCGTTTTTCACCCCATCCTCGTTTGCCACAATAATATCGGGAAACTCCGCTTTATCAAGCCGCGCAAAACGGTATGCCGCTCCTTCCGCGGGCGTTGCTTCAAGGTTATACAGCGTGTCTGATGAGCGCTGATACACAAGCAAACGGTTGTTCATTGCGGAAAGCACCTCAAGCGCAAACGCTTTCCCTTCGGGGCTCGCAATATCCGCGCCGAGAAGGTTGAGGCATGCTTCATTCATGCCGTTGATTCCAATAGTACTGAAGTGATTCTGCCAGTACGCCTTAAAATGCTCTTTTACCGACCGCAGATAAAATTTACAATACGGGAATAGCCCTTTCTCCGCAAACGATTCAATATAGGTTCGTTTGATCTCCAAACTGTTCTTTGCGATATCCATGAGCGCGTACAGACGATTGAAAAAATCCTCTTTGCTCTTTGAAAGGTACCCAAGCCGCGAAAGATTAATGGTAACAACGCCGATTGAGCCGGTAAGCGGGTTTGCGCCGAAAAGGCCGCCGCCGCGTTTTCGCAAGTTGCGGTTATCAAGGCGCAACCTGCAACACATGGAACGGGCGTCTTCGGGACTCATGTCAGAGTTTACGAAATTTGAAAAATAGGGAATCCCGTATTTCGCGGTCATTTTCCAAATCGGATCTAAAAGCGGATTATCCCATTCAAACTCTTTGGTAATGTTGTAGGTAGGAATGGGAAACGTGAATACTCTTCCTTTTGCGTCCCCCTGCTCCATCACTTCTCCAAAAGCTTTGTTAATCATGTCCATTTCTGGTTGAAAATCAGCGTATGTTTCACTTTTGAACTCACCCTCAACAACAACAGGATCGTCTTTCAGGGTAACCGGCACATGAACATCAAACGTCAAATTCGTAAACGGCGTTTGAAAACCAACGCGAGTAGGAACATTCAAATTAAACACAAATTCCTGCAATGCCTGCTTTACCTCCGCATAATTCAGCGCATCATACCGCACGAACGGCGCGAGGTATGTATCAAAATTGGATAATGCCTGCGCCCCGGCAGATTCACCCTGCAAAGTAAAGAAAAAATTCACAATCTGCCCCAACGCAACACGAAAATGCTTTGCGGGCTTGCTCTCCATTTTTCCCGAAACTCCCCGAAACCCAGATACGAGAATATCCTTTAAATCCCATCCGCAACAATAAGGAGCAAGTACCTGCAAGTCGTGAATATGGAACGCGCCGCTCCGGTGCGCAGAGCTTACCTCGCGCGGATAAATACTGCCGAGCCAGTACTCCGCAGTTATTTCGGAAGAGATGTAATTATTTAAACCCTGCAGAGAATAGGACATGTTAGAGTTTTCTCTCACTTTCCAGTCAGAAAGGTCTAAATACGATTCCACCATTGTCGCAATTTTGCGCTCCGTCATGTTGTTGTCCATAAACTAAAAGGTGCTAAAAAAATAAAAAGCCCCTAAAATTGAGCTTCGTGAGCTTCTGCGAAAGATAAAAAATTATTCTTTATACCCCCACCATTGCCTTCGCGTTTACGCGATGCGGGCATTCTTTCACATAACAGGCATACTCGCTTGCGCTTTCTCCTTGGAATACGCTTATACTGTTGCATCGCTTACATTTTATTTCAACAACGCTGTCTATCAAAATACCTTTGCACAGGAGTTTGTTACACGCGGAGCACCGGTATTCTTTAAGAGGGTAGTGCATGAGGAGGCTATATATAGTGTTACGTTACTTCAGTATACAACTACATATAGTGCTGTCAAGAAATCTCGCGCCTCATGTTATACACATGCTCATCACCTATTTTTACCATAACCGCTTGATTTGTTTTTCGCAATCCGCGCGCGCTTTTTATTGCGAAACACAGACGGCGTTCGATACGCAGGCCTCCCTTTGCGGTTTCCAATCTTAGAATGGTTTTTCATAAAAAATTTTCTCTCCCCTCAATGCGGCTTTATAGTGAGCCGTATCGTATGAGGAGTAACTTTAAAAAGTATCACCGCAACTGCCACCCCTCCAATTCCCAAAAAACTGAAAGCAAAAGGAATGCCCACTGCATCAGCAAGAACTCCAGCGCACACAGGCCCGGCGATATACCTAATTTTGATATCGCCGTTTCATCCACTTCATTTTTTCACTTCGCGCACGACCTTCTCTTTACACCAACGCCCTGTTATAAGATAACTTACCAACCCGCTGATTGCGAGCTGAACCGTAGGGCTTAAGCCGGTATGTAACACCGGTACTATCGGCATTGCAGAGGCATACACCCACCGTCCCGTACGGAGCGCCCAGTATTCCATCGCAACTCCCAGGATAAAACCAATGACAATAACAAACCACATCTGAAAACGGCGGGGCAATTGATAAGAAAGATATATGCCCGCGAGAATCAATCCTGCGTCCGTTACCGCCGCGCGCAATAACATAAACTCGGTTATCTCTCCGCCTTGATGATGCGCATATAAGCCCGCGTGGAGGTTCTCCCACGCCACGTTAAGAAGCCATGCCGTAATAAAAATGATGAGGAATTTTTTCATTGAGAATGTTGAGCAGTTTTAGCGGTGCCTTCTAGTTAAAATCTGAACCTTTTTTGACGAAAATCCGAGCTTCGCTCGGTTTGACGGCAAATTCTTTATTTAACTAATCACGGGAACGCCTACAATATAAGGCGGCAATCCATTTGGATAACGCCTCATAAACTTATCAAAATTCTGTTTGTATAAATCTGTATTTTCATTTTCCTCTAACCATTTTTTCGCACCATCAATAAGGTCTTTACAAAAAATTCTTACATCAATATTTAAAGCGCCATTTATTCTATTGTTATGAAAAACATTAGTAGTAGCTGAGGGTTCTACAAAGAGAACTCTTTTATAATTACTTTCATTATGTTGCGTACTGCCCTGATGAAGCAAAGAACAACGGAAATAATAGCAATCATTGCCATTTAAAAAATTATTGTATTCCGTGGCAACATACTTATCAAACCATGTTTTATATTTTTCAGCACTCGCTTCTCCATTTTCCGAGCTCATAGCACCACATATATCAGGTATTGCTAATGCTGAAAAAAGCGAAAGCAGATATAAGTTTGCGTCTAGTCCTTTTTCGATTTGTGTTAAAAAATCTTTCATAAATTTAATCAATTAACTTCGATTGACCATTATCGTTTTTTAAATCCTTGGAAATCCTCGCCTCTCTTGGATCAAAAGAATCCAACATATTTATTTCTTTTTTTACTCTTTTCTCGGACATCGCAATATATTCGGGGTTAATATCAAAACCAATCCATTTTCTACCTAAAAAATTGGCGACAACACAAGTTGTTCCGCTCCCAACAAATGGGTCTAAAACAATATCATTCTTATTACCGCTGGCGGAAATAATTCTTTTCATAAGAGCCTCTGGTTTTTGAGTGGGGTGATTAACTCTTTCAGGGTTAGAATAATGCACATGAGAAAACTCCCAAACATCACCGGGATTTGCACCACTCATATTGTTTCTTTCTCGGTAATACTTTTGAGGTATTCTTATATCATCAAGATTAAAAGTAAAATTATCGGATTTTGTAAAATATAAAATATCCTCATGCCTTGGCGAAAACCCCTTTTTCCGACCCATGCCTTGGGTGTAATGCCAAGTTATCCAGCCATTAAAATGTAAATCAAGCTCTTGAAGCATTAAGAACAATCGTGAAATAAACTTTACCCCCATAAACACATAAATACTACCAGTATTTTTCAAAACTCTTTTACTTTCAGTCAACCAATCCAAAGTAAATTTCTCATACTCGTGCCATTGTTTCCAGTCAATATTATTCCCATAGTCCTTTCCAAGATTATATGGAGGATCGGTACAAATTAAATCAACGCTTCCGTCAGGAAGTTTCTTTAATTCCTCTATTGCGTCCCCTGTAATAAAATAATTGCTCTTCATATTATTCACTGGGTTTTATCCAGTCAAATTTTTCAGCAAGTTTCGCCCAAGGTTTAAGTCCTTTTGATTTTATGTATTTATCGTCAATCATTCTTATAAATTGTTCTGCAGTTTTCCTTTCTTCATCTACATAATGAATATCTCTAATTTGCATTTGGCCTGTTCCTAATGCCGGATTGTAGTTTAAGTCTTTTGCAGAAACATATTTTATATCGTAAACATGATATGCAGTTACTTGCATAATTCCATTTGTAATCCCATTGCCATCCGCTTTCTCGCTAAACACCTTGTGTTTCAATGAAAGAACCAGAAAAATATAATCTGGGTCTTCTAAATATCCATTTCTTATTCTTGCAAATGAAGTGATGTTGGGACTTTTGCCAGATGCCAAAATGTCTTCGGCGGTTGCTTTTGAATCCACGTTAGCAGATACATACTCATCAATGTCTTTCAACTTAAACTGTAAAATCATGTCGAAGGGGTCAAGTCTTTTTCCAGCTTCAACATTTACTAAACCATACTTATTTCCGACTTTATCGGAAATTTCTTCAAACTTTTCTAAAGCCCACGCCTCAACAAAAGGGCCGGCAACTTTATTTATATTCTCCAACGGCAACCCGCGTTTAAGATTGGTTCTTATGAAAATCTTATTATTGCCGCTATTAATTGCTTCTTGAATAATATTTCGAATTGCACCACAAACCCCATCAGACATTTTTGGATATAGTGCCGATTCTTTTGGAAATTTTCGTCTGTTTAAAATATCGTTTTTCATAATATTATTTGATTAAATCATCCATGCTAACACCCAAAGCGTCCGTAATTTTGCGAAGTGTCTCAATGCGAGGATCGGGCGTTGAGCCTGTTTCTATTTTCGCAAGCGGAAAAATACCATGCCGAGGCGCTTTGCTCCGAGGCAACTTCTTGCGATTTCGCTGAAAGTGCAACTTGGCGGTGAAATTATATCCTTTGCGCGAACCTTTTTCGAGGGGCGATGACCCGCCCCGCCGCCCGCCTCCGCTAACGCTCCGGTGGCAACCTCGCAGAAAAACATCCTCCACATTTCTGATTTTGCGCGCGACCGATTTTTTCTTCTAAAAAGGAAGAGGATATTTTTCTGCTCGGTTCCTCCCCCCAAGTATTCGGGCGGTGCGGCGGGGCTTCTGCGCTCGGGCGCGGCGGAATTCCCCCCACACCCCCCTTCCGCCGCGCCCTCGCTCCCACGGCGAAAATTTTTTGCGGCGATTACCATATAGAGCATTATAATACTCTATAGACCAATAATGCAACAAGTGCTATTCTACACACAAGGCAATATGAAATCTCTGAATAAAAAACTAGGAGAACAATTACGAAAAATCCGCTTGGAAAAAGGCATGTCTCAAGGGGATATTGCCAAGAAACTTGGTGTCCACAGAAGCTATGTCAGCGGAGTTGAGCGTGGCATTAGGAATCCGACAGTCAAAAACCTTGAAAGATTGGCGGACGCTCTTGGTGTTGATCCGCGCAATCTTCTTTCATAATTATGGCAACTTATTATCGCAACAAATACAGAGGTCGGAGCGGATACAGACGAACGACAACGGCAAAGAAAACGGAAAACAAAGCTCCGGTGGTTCATACCGACCCGACATCCTCGCGTTGGCAAAAACTCCTCAAATATTACGGCTCTTGTATTTCCGTTGAAAATGCGGGGGAGATTACGCTTTATTCCTCAAAAGAGGGAGTGGAGTTTTTGCAGGTTCCTGCGATGGAGAAAGAATGGATTGCTTCCGGCAAGGAAAAATTGGAGTTTGAGGGTCAGAACGAAAAAATCCAAGCGTTTATCAACGGCCCGCGCTGGAGCAGAAGCCCGCTTTCATATTTTTACGGTTTTCCTTGCCACATCAAACACATTGAACAATCAAGGCGAGGATGGTCGGGTCAAATTATTCAGCCAATCTTGATTTTTGGCATTGACCTTGTTCAAACGGAAACCGGATATGCTTTTGTTTTGCAATCCGACAGACCAAGAATCAACTCTGCTTTTCTCACCGACAAAAGTTTATTGACGAGCGTTGAAGAAAGAAAGCAAATAGCCGAAGCTGTTTTGGAGTCGTGGGACGACGAGAAAAGCAGAGGTCAAAATCTAAAAATAATTTTAGGAGCTTTTGCCGAACTCTTGCCACAGGAGGTTCCGTTTTCAAAAGATATTTTGGGAGGCAAGACAACTGAACTAAGGCCGGAGGGTGGGGTTTTGCCTCTTGGTGTTATTTTTAGAAGCGCGGACTCAAAATACACAGGTGGACTGGAACAAGAATTGGGAGAATTGCGGGATACTGCCGCCCCGAATGATGTATGGCGTGCCATTCTCGACCGCAACGCGGAGGTTAAAGAGGATAATGGCGAGGGGCTACTAGAAATAACCGGATTGAACGATGAACAACGAGGTGCGGTCAAAAGTGCTTTTAATAATGCCGTTAGCGTAATAACCGGACCGCCTGGAACGGGAAAGTCGCAAATCGTTCTCAACATTATCGCCAATGCACTGCTTCACAACGAAAGCGTCCTTTTTGGAAGTAAAAATCACAAAGCAGTTGATGTCGTCATTGAACGATTATCGCGACTTCAATCCGAGCCGGTAATCCTCAAATACGGACAAAAAGAACGCGAGATTGAATTTGCGGAAGCACTTTTGTCCGCGATTGAACGCGCCTCAAGTTATAACAGCCAAGCATTAGAGCGAGAAATTGGCGAATATAAAAAAGAACTTGAGATAGTGCGGGCGGAAGAAAAAGAGGCGCAACAATCGCTTTTTCGCATACTTGATCGCAGAAACAGAATAAGTCGTCTTGATGCCGCGCTTGAATCAATCAGTGCAGAATTACCCGCATCAATTTCTCGCAATCTCAATGCTTATGAAAAAATTGAGGCGAATTCTGAATTTTATACCACGCTCGCTACATTGGGACGCTTGATAAAAGAAATTGATGAGGGACCAAGTTTCATCTCGCGCATTCTTTCGCTTTTTGGTTCAACGTTGGAAAAGCGAGTTTTTGAAACAGCAAAATCTTTGCTCGCGCTCATGCCAGTTGAGGGTATCACTCCCTCGCTCAATTCCGTGCATAACTGTCGAGAACTTTTGACGATTGCCCGTGCGCTAAAGAAATGGATTGATAATCAGTCGGAACTTTTGGGAACTGTGCGAGAGAACGAAAACGAAGCGCAAGTAGAAGTTTTGCGAGAGAGAATTACCAAGAGCAAAGAACGAGCGATAGATATTAGCGTCCGATATGTTGATGCGCTGATGAAACGCCGTCTAAAATCACTCGGCCCGAAAGAACGCCGCGATATTGCGGATTACGTCAGTATTGTGCGGCGATTAGAAGGAGATGTAACGGGTGGCGAACTAGCGGAGGATTTAAGAAATGAACGCAAACGAATGTTTAAGAGTGTGGTGAGAGCATTTCCGGCAATGGCAGTTACAAATTTATCTGTTCGCCATGCGCTTCCGTTGAGCGCGGGAGCTGTTGATGTTGTGGTTATTGACGAAGCGTCCCAGTGCGATATTGCTTCCGCGCTTCCGCTACTTTATCGCGCGAAGCGGGCCGTTATTATTGGCGACCCAAATCAGCTAACACATATTTCTCTCTTGCATCGCGCGGACGATCAACAATTGCAACGACAGATTGGCCTAACCTCAACCGACGACCAACGCTTTCTTTACAGCATCAATTCGCTTTTTGAACTCGCGCGGAGCGTTGTCGGCACGGGCGCAAAATTTGTTCACCTACTTGAACACTACCGAAGCCGTGCCGAGATTATCGGCTTTTCCAACAAGAAATTTTATGGCGGAAAGTTGAGCGTCTGGACGGATTATCGTAGATTGCGCGGCTCCGGCCATCCTGACGCGCTCGTTTGGCATGATGTCGTCGGTGAGGTTATACGGCCATCTGCCGGAAGCGCATACAATCTTGACGAAGCGAAAGCAATTGTCGCACTGATTGAAGAAATCATCGGCAGAATTTCGGCTCACGGCGACGACTATTCCGTATCGCTTGGCGTCGTTACGCCATTTCGAGAGCAAGCGAATAAAATTAGAGATTTGGTAGAGCAGAAAATTGATGCGGCACAATTGCGGAGGCTGGATTTTACAGTTGATACCGCGCATAAATATCAAGGCGACGAGCGCGACATAATGATTTTCTCTCCGGTCATTTCGCGTAAAATCCAGCAACGCTCGCTCGGATTTTTGGGCAATACCGTCAATTTGTTCAATGTCGCGATTACCCGCGCGAGGGCGGAGCTACATATTGTCGGCGACAGAGTTGCTTGCGCTCAATCTGGTATCTCTCATCTTTCGGAATTTGTGAAATATGTCGAAGAATTGGAGCCGGAAAATAAAAGTAAGAGTGGCGGAAAGTTTGAGTCGCCGTGGGAAGAAGTTTTGCACGACGCCCTCGCGCGGGGAGGCATCAGAACTATCGCGCAATATCCACTTTACCAATATCGCCTCGATCTTGCCGCTCTTGATTCAGAAATTCCGATTGATATTGAGATTGACGGCGAGATGTGGCATCGCGACATTGACGGAGGTCGCTTGCTCTCGGATCTGAAACGAGACCAACATCTCATCATGCACGGCTGGCAGGTCAAACGATTTTGGGTGTATCAACTTCAAAACGATTTGGAGCGTTGTGTGCAAGAAGTGAGGGAGATGCTAAAATCAAAATAATCGCCGCAAAAAATTTTCGCCGTGGG
>Ga0075956_104_pt1 | contig 33306 bp, 34 predicted proteins | sample RifGroA2_FD_68050 | JGI IMG/M metagenome (GOLD analysis project Ga0075956, IMG submission 68050) | Parcubacteria bacterium GW2011_GWA2_44_12 | reverse complement strand
CTTGCCTTCCAAAAGCGTGGGCGGTATTCCCGCGCTTACAAACTCTTCCGCGCGTTTCAAAATAGCGTCATACTCTCCTCTTGAAAAATCCTGCGAATTAATAAAATGCTTAATTCCCATAATTTTTGGTTAAGATACATACAAGCTGAATTATATTGTATCAAAAAGCATGAAATCATCAAAAATTGTTGCTATTTTTCTATAAAATAGGTATGGTGGAGAGTGTCAAAGTCATACATGTCCTATGTCCAAAAATCAAGTCAAACAAACAGTTACCTATTGGGCAAAAATAGCTGAACATGATTACGAGACAATGAAAGTTTTGTTTCGGGCAAAAAGATATTCTGACAGCTTATTTTTTGGGCACATAGTTTTGGAGAAAATTCTTAAAGGGCTGTATGTGAAACATAATCAAAAAGACGCGCCATATATTCATAATCTGGTAACTTTAGCAAAGCAAACGGCTTTGAATTTATCACAAGACGATCTGGAATTTTTAGAAGAGGTAAATCGTTTTAACATTCGCGCACGCTATCCTGATGTCAAGCTGGAATTCTATAAAAAATCTACACCCGAACTCACTACAATATATTTAAAAAGAATAAAAACAGTATATAAAAATCTATGTCAAAAATTAAACAAGAAAAATTAAATAAAATGAAAAAACGAGTCAAGCGTTATATTGAAATTCTTGTTGAAGACGGTTTTCCAGTAACACAAGCTTATATTTTTGGTTCTTACGCGCGTGGGGATTTTAAAAAATACAGCGATATTGATGTATGCATTGTATCACCCAAATTACGCAGAAATTGGAACAAAAACGAGGCATACCTTTGGCGTAAAACACTTGCCGTTGATCATACCATAGAACCAATAGGCTACAGCCCCGAAGGGTTTAAACAGGATTTTATTTTAGGACGTGAAATTAGAAAGAACGGAATAAGGATTGTGTAGTTATATCCCCCTATAGACATTAAACTGGTTATAGTATTCAATTGAAATTAAGCACAACTATATGGCTCGAAGGCTAAATACTTTTGAACTCGCGTGGGCCTTTATTGGACCAAAAATTAAAAGTTCTATCTTTAAAAAATCAATACCTTACTGGTTTTTTCTTGACGTTACGACAGCGTGTAATAAACGATGCGGCTATTGTTATGTGATTGAGACGAAAATGAAAAAAGTTTTTGAGAGAATGATTGACTTTGAAACCGCAAAAAAATCAATAGACTATATGTATCAAAAAGGTTGCAGGCACGTTGCCATTATGGGAGGAGAACCTATGCTCTTGGGGGACACACTCGTTGAAATTATCGAGTACGCGACGAGTAAGCGAATGTTTACCTATCTTCCGACTAACCTTACCCTAATGTCAAAGCTGTTTCTTAAAAAATTGATTAGAGCTGGAATATGTCTGATTGATGTTGCAATTGACTCAATTGAGAAAAGAAAAGGATTTGACAAGAACCTGCAAGAAATAAATGATCAATTTGAAATGGTGCTCAAGGCGCGAAAACTCGGCGTTTATATAAAGCTGAACTCTGTTATTACACGTCAAAATATTGATGATATTCATCAACTTGTAGAACTTTCACACAAAAAAGGCGTCCCTATTACGCTTCACTGGATTGACGGCCCACCGCCTGGAACCCGCTTGTTGCAACACGAACAGTATGAGTGGCTACAAACAAGCTGGCACTTTACCAAAGAAGATTATCCTCATGTTGAACAAATCGCGAATTGGCTGATCAAAAAAAAATATGCTGGCTATTGGATACTGAACCCTGTGTGGTACTTTGAACAGATGAAAAAACTTATTTTAGATGGAAAGCATTCTGGATGGAATTGCACTGCGGGGGAAAATACCGTTTTAATCAACTATAAAGGGCAGTTTGCTCCATGTCTGAATCTCGTATGCAAGCAGGTAAATGGGGAACTATCTTTGAGGATGCCTTTCCATTTGATCACAATAAAATGCGTGAACAGCTTGCTCTATGCAATAAAACATGCACATCTTGTTCAAACACATTAACTGCAAATGGTATCGCAAAACCATGGGATCTTCTAAAAATAGGTCTGATAACGCGTCTTCGTTATTCGTTATGAGCGAACGCTCATTCGGAGATTTCTATGCTCTAAATACGAGAATCGGCACTTGTTCTTTGTACCAGTCACTGCCGCTTATAATCTCGCAAATCTCAAAATAACGCTCTGCGGTTTTTAAAAATTCTCTCTGCAATGGCACATTCATTTCAAAATCACTTAAAACATCCCATCGCTTTTTAAATTCTTCAAATTCATAAGGAGTAATAATGCGCTCTTCAAACGACTTTCGCAGACACGTTAAACTCGTTTGGCAGTGCATTGTATCGCGAGTAAAGTCATAATCTGCCAAAAGCACTTCATGCCACACTGCGGCGAATGGGTTAAGATGTGAAAGCTCAAATCTATAGAGTTTGAAAATATCTTCATGCGATAGCCGCTCATTGGAAGAGCGCAAAGCAGTTTTCAAGAGAACTTTCGCGCCGTCCTTGCAATGCTTTCGGACTTTTTCAAACACGGCTGGGTGATCCGATACCGGAGTAACGGTTGTTGCCAAATCGCCGAGAAATATATCAAAGCGATCTTTTAGCTCCATTGTCCGCCAGTCCGCAACCGCAAGCGACGCGTCCGTATCTTTATAGCGCATATACCCTCCAAGTATATGAAACGCGTCTGGATTATAATCAATGCATGTATAAGGAACATTGTACGTTTGGCATAGATCGCAATACTCCGGCGTTGATCCTAAAATAGCAACCTTTATGCTTCCGCGTGCTTTCTTCATGTCAAGCATATAACGCTCAATCACCGCAAGTTCAGACAAAGATGGTCTTGCTGGAGGCAGAAACAAATGCCACTGCGACGCGAGAGACTTTGTCCATTGTTTTTTATCTACTAAAGCATTCATATAGTTTTGTTTAAAATTTATTTTTGCTTTCCTTTTTTGTCGTGGACTGAAACTGTATGCTTGCTTTTAGGATAAGACATATTGAGCAACCTGACCAGTGTTTCAGGCTGTAAATTTGCCAAATCATGCACATCGCCGCCATATAATTCTTTTGACTGCGTACGATCGTCAATCACAAGCCCTCTCTTTAATACTTGCTGAAAGTTCTCCGCTCCCGTGAGCGTTACGTATTCATCATCCGGCGGATTCACGCTTACAACCATCGCTGAACCCGGAACCGCGGACGGATTTTCATATACCTGCTGAAACATTCGCTTAACAAGCGCAACATTTGTGTTTGCGTCGCCCATATTGATAAACTGTTTGCACCATTCATAATATTCAAGCGGTGTAAAAGTACGATACTTTTCATCGTCCCCGCCGATGTATCCAGACAAGTTAATAATTGAAGAAACTTTTGGCAGATGCTCCTTATCTATTGCGCCTGATGCGAAATCATAAAGCGTGTGAACTGCGCCCGCAGAGTGGCTTACAAACTTAATCTCTTTAAAATTTTGTCCTATAGCATTGATAGCAACAGCGCCTTCAAGCGCCATAGTTTCAAGATTTTGCTCATTTTCTCCACCTATTGGCTCGTTCATAGCTTCACGCTCTGCGCAATTCACATACACGCTTGATTTATCTGTTGTTTTTGCCTCATCTGTAAAAACGCCGGACTGCGCTTTTGTGCCAAGATGGCGAAGCGCTAAAACCGTGTATCCTTTTTCAAGAAGAATTGGTACATGGTTTTTCTCAAACCACACGTTAGAATCTCCTGGAAGTCCGGGCGTAAAAACAATAAGCGTCCCGTTTAGCTGATTTGGCTGATGCATAATTCCCTCTGCAGTGCGTAACTGCCCTCCAGACAAAAGAATCTTCGCAAGCTCTGCGCGAACAGCTTCATCCACTTCGCCGCCTCTCTCATCGCCTTCTACAAGCTCGGCATAGATATTAGCATAATACTGTTTTGACAAATCTGCCTTCAGCCTCACCCACACTGGCGGTTTTTCTTTGCCTTCTCGTCCTTCACCGACTTCAAACACAAATTTGGGATCAGTGTTTTTCTGCGGCACAATGGAATCTATTCCTGCATTTTTAGTAATTGGCATTTCGTTTGACATATACATTTTGGGTTATATAAATAAAATGGATTGCACACTATAAAGTTATTAATAATCAATCAAACATACGGCGAGACGCTACGGTAAACTGTGCCTGTTTTGCCATAATACGCGCAAGCGCCGCAATAAAACGATCATCTGTCTGCGCCTGCTCCGGGTTCATGCAACTTTTCAGCACGCGCACCGCGTCGTCCAGCGCGACGAGAGAATATCTTGTCGGTTCTCTATCGTGCCTCAAAGTTTCTTTCAGATATTCCACTATGTCTAGAAACACTTCTTCACGAAGATTCTTCTCAAATTCACGACTCTCTTTCTCAAAGTCCGAGTCGGGCTTGATAAGAAATCCACCGCCCTCCATTGGTAAAAGTTCTTCGTCACGAGGACGACGCGCTACTTGAGGTATTTCAAAAATGAGACAAGATTCTCCTTCACACAAACGCGTGAGTGCTGATATAAATTCAGCCTTGCGAGATGGCACGCAATACTGCATCAGCGTCGCTACATTAGGGTCATTGGTTTGTTCACTCTCAACAGACCCGCTAGGATTCTTTCCGCCTTCTTGTTCAAAAGCACTTTCCATACTTCTAATCATCATTGCATATAAAACTTATAATTCTATACGCTCTGACATTAATTTATATAACAACCAAAAATAGACGATGCGGCAAGGAAAAACAACACAATATAAAAAATACTGCGATGAGGCAGTAAATTTTATACATGACGACGGCTTATTTTTTATTTAAAATAAAAGAAAAATTGACATATTAAAAGAAAATGGCTAGGCTTAAAATAAGTTGTCAAAAAATTACTACAGTTAAAGATAATATACCGGGGCAAAAATAACTGTGGTTTTGCCGATGGTTCGTATGTCAGTATAACCCATAGTCAAAACGAAAGCTTTTTCTGGAGAAAATTTATCAATAAAACTGTACAAGCTTTTCCCGATGCTTGGTGTTGCTCCATATTTTACCTCCACAGGCATACTCTCCTCTCCTCTTTGCACAACAAAATCAACTTCGGCTTGGGATTTGGTTCGCCAAAAATGCAAAGGAGAGAAAACCCCTTGCCGCAACAGCAGATGAGCGCAGACAAAATTTTCTATAAGTGCGCCCTTGTCCGATCTCATTTCCAGCTTGGTAAAATTCTCCATTATTAAATTTCTGAAACCAGTATCTAAAAAATAAACTTTGGGTGTTTTTATAAGTTCCAGCCTTTTATTTGTAAAAAACGGCTTAATGATGGTGAGAATATATGTTTCTTCTAGTATTTTGAGATGTTTCTTAACATTGATGGCTGATAAGCCGCTCGCATTTGCGAGTTCTTGATAATTCACGAGGTTTCCTATTTGAGTCGCCAAAAATTTGGAAAGATTCACCAGTTCTTGATCGGTAACAAGCGAAAGCAAACTTTTAATATCCTTCAATAAATAATTATTTAATATACTTGCCAAGAGCTGTTTTTTAATTTCTGGATCATCTTCTATGGCAGGAGCGGGGTAGCCACCAAAAATAATATACTCGCGGAAATAGTTTTCTATTCTTTTATTAATGTGATTGTCAAAAAATTTTGGAGGATCTGCGCTTAAAAAATTTTCACAATTTTCTATCAATAAGCGATGCAAATCCTTATCTTTTATACTGATATACTCTTTAAAAGAAAACGGCCAAAGATGCAAAGTAAACATCCTGCCGACCATATATTTACCAGTTTGGAAAGTTAATTCCAATGACGAAGATCCGGAGATGATAAATTTTACCTGTGTGGTATCATAAAGATACTTTAACTTCTCCCCTCCTTCTTTGGCATAATGAAATTCATCTATGATAATAATGCTGTAATCCTTGTGGAGTGCCTTAAAACTATCAATTGAATCTTGAAATAACTCTAGATCAGCGCGATTATCAAATGTGAGGTATTTAACTTTATGCCCTTGTTGTGTTAGATTTTCCTTTAAATGGAGCAAAAGCGTTGTTTTCCCGACTTGCCGAGGTCCTACAATCGCGATTGCTTCTTTTCTGGAAAGAAGGGGGGATAATTGCGTTTCTAATGTACGATTGGCATAAAACATAATTTAGCAGGGTTATTTTATAATTAACAATAATTTTAGCAGGGTTATAACAAATTGTCAATATGTCAACCATTTCTCACGCTCTCTCCCAATTCGGACTCACGCATAACCAATCTAATGTTTATCTTGCTCTGTTGGAATTGGGCGAGGCAAAAACGCAGGACATTGCAAAACGCGCGAAAATTCTCCGCACTACTGCGTACGAAGTGCTTGAACAACTCAAAGCAATAGGGCTTGCGACCGTTTCTTATAGAAAAGGCGTTCGCGTCTATATCGGCGAATCGCCGAAAAAACTTGATCAGCTTCTGGACGCGAAGAAAAAAACAATACACGATGTCCTGCCGGAGCTTGAATCTCTCTACAATATCAGCGGCTTTAAGCCAAAAATGCGCTACTACGAAGGTATTGAAGGGTATAAAACAGTGTATGGAGATACGCTCAACGTAACTTCTAAACGTCTTTACGCAATACTGTCAATGCAGGATCTGTTAGATACTGTTGGAGAAAACTATATGGACGGTTACATACAAAGAAGGATCAGCGCGGGGATTCACCTTTCAGTGATACGCAGTGAGACAAAAGATATAAAGCCAATCTGGCCGGACGATCCGAAATATCTTCGCATGCTTCGCTATGCTCCATCGGGGTTTATTTTCCCGCTCACTATGTATATATATGACAATAAAGTAAGCCTCATGTCGTCAAAACACGAAAATTTTGGCATGATTATTGAATCGCATGAGTTTATGGAAACGCAAAAAGCCTTATTTGACGTTCTCTGGAGCGCATCAGCAAAATCCGCATAATAAGCATTGAGTCATATCTATATAATGCTATAGTAAAAACATCGGGGTGTAGCGCAGTTGGTAGCGCGTACGCATGGGGTGCGTGAGGTCGCGGGTTCAAGTCCCGCCACCCCGACCAAGTTAAACATTGACCAAGATTGCCAAAGCGTTAGAAGTCGGAGTAGATGATTTAATCAAATAAACCTATGGCAAAAGCGCCACAAAACATTTCTGAAAGAATAAACGCGCTTGCCTCCAAGTATTCCCAAACCCTTAAAACGGTAATGGACGCAAGGATTACCGAAATGGAGGCAGACGATAATTCCCACTACCTACTTTACAGGGTTTTAGGGGTAACAGACGCGGAAGGAAAACTCATTGATGAATACCAAAATAAGGGTCGGTTTTTATACAAATATGCCGGTTCATTCTTGGAGGAAGCGGCCATTCTCTGTTTTGAGGAAAAGTTTCCAAAAGCAAAAAGAAAATTAAGGATACCCAACAAATTAGGTATCCGCCCCACTACTTTTGAGATTGATTGTTTAGTAGGCAAGGAAGCGTTTGAAATCAAATGGCGAGATGCCACCACGGACGGGGATCATATAACCAAAGAACACACCCGGATTAAGAATATAAAGAATGCGAGCTATAAACCTATTCGAATCATGTTTTACTACCCGAATAGAAAACAAGCAATACGAATACAAGAAACTTTAAAAACCATCTACGCTGGTGTCGGGGGCGAGTATTATTTTGGCAAGGGAGCATGGGAAATTATAAAAAGGAAAACAGGCGTTAATTTGCTGGAGATTTTAGAAAAAATAGCCGCTACCAGAACAAAACGATTATGATACTTCAAGGAGATTGTCTAAAAGAACTCAAAAAAATAGACGATAAGTCCGTTGATTTGGTTTATCTCGACCCTCCTTTCTTCACGCAAAAGAAACACTCTTTGAAGTCGCGAGACAATTCAAAGGAGTACTCTTTTGAAGATACTTGGGAAAATATTGAGAGCTATAAAAATTATATTCAAGAAAGGCTCGTTGAATGTAAAAGAGTTCTCAAAGATACCGGCAGTGTTTTTTTGCATTGCGACAGGACTGCTTCCCACTATCTCCGCGTTACTCTTGATGAAGTTTTTGGTATGCCCAATTTTCAGAGTGAAATTGTCTGGTCATATAAAAGATGGTCAAACGCCAAAAAAGGATTACTCAATTCCCATCAAATAATCTATTTCTACAGCAAATCTCCGCATTTCAAGTTTAATAAAACCTTTGATGCCTACTCCCCAACAACGAATATAGATCAAATCTTCCAAAAAAGAGTGCGCGATGAGAATGGAAAAACAAAATACAAGAAAGCGGAAAATGGCGATTATGAATTGATGGAACAAAAAAGTGGCGTGCCATTAGCAGATGTGTGGGAAATTCCATATTTGAACCCGAAAGCAAATGAAAGGGTGGGTTATCCAACACAAAAACCGGTTATCTTGCTGGAAAGAATAATCCAACTCGTAACTGATAAGGGAGATGCCGTACTTGATCCATTTTGCGGAAGTGGAACAACTCTTGTTGCGGCCGCACTACTTAACAGAAAATATATCGGAATTGATATATCTGAAGACGCAATTGAATTAACAAAAAAAAGACTTGCAAATCCTGTTAAATCCGATTCTCTCTTGCTCAAAAATGGCAAGAATTCTTACTTAAATCAAGATAAGGATATTTTAGGCATTTTGAAAACCATAGAGGCGGAGCCGGTGCAGAGGAATAAGGGCATTGATGGATTTTTGAAAATCAAAAATACTATGAAGCCAGTACCCGTTAGAATACAGCGCAAATCGGAAACTTTAGAGAATGCCAAAACTCTTTTGCTTAAAGCTAGTAGAAAAAATAGGTTTAAATTAGCAGTGTTGTTAAAGACCAATAATACTACTGATGCCACCTTATTCAATTTTCCTGAAACTGAAAACAAAAATCTTTTTATCGTTGAAAGCGTATCAATGATTCCCAAATTGAGAAATAAACTTGAAATGCTTGTATGATTTTAATTTATGGCACGGCATCTGATAAACAATGACGGCACCCCCTTTGAAGCCACTGAACTCCAAACTTTACGTGGTGAATTGGACGCCCTAGATGACGATGGGCGTACTGAATACCAAAATCAAAACGCCTCGGCTATCGCTCAACACGGAGCCGTCAAATTTTTGATCGTTTCCGGCCCCGGAACGGGCAAAAGCTACTTGTTTTTGGATAGAATTAACTATTGGTATCGGCAAGACGCGCAAGCGAAGGTTTTCGTAACAAGTTTTGTGAGAAAATTGGTTGCGGATTTACAAAATGATATTAATGGCGACGATCAACTAACCGATGAGCAGAAAAGCGATATTACTGCGTCAACCTTACATAAATTTGCCCGCAGTATCGTTGAACAAAATCACGGCACGACGGAATGGCGTTTTCAGCCGCATTTCCGAATAATAGGGCAATTTTGGAAAGATGTTGTGTGGAGCGATGTCTTGGCTTTTTACCCAGCGTTAGATAGGGGCATTTACACATGGAAGAAATTTGAGGAGCAGTTGCACAACGCCGATTTTGATGAGTCCGTAGATTGGCAGGGCTTGAAAGAAACTTATTTTAAGTTATGCCAATTTTACAATGCGGCTGGTTTCGGTGATTTGATTTTACGCGCCAAAGACGCGTTAGCGGAAAATGCCGATCTCAACGAGAGTAATTATTTCATCATTGATGAGTATCAGGACTTTAACTCTGCGGAGGACGCACTGATAAATCAATTGGTGAACGAGCCAAAGGGTCTGCTCGTTGTTGGCGACGATGAACAGGTGCTTTATGAAAAGTTAAAATCTGGAAAACCAACTTTAATACGAGGTCTTTATCAGAATAATGACTACGCAAATGGAATGTTGCCTTTTTGTGGCAGGAGCAGTTTTCATATTACAAAATCGGCGGGGTATTTTATTCAACAAAACCGAGAGGCGGAATGTATAGAAAAAATCTACCTGCCAATCAAAACGACTGACGACAAACCCAAGGTGCAAGTTATTGCGTGCGCAACTGCTCCCACCGCCGTTGACTACATAGAAAAGTTTGTAGCAGATAATAAGACAGCAATTGACGAGCGAAAAGCCAAATTAGCCGAAGGAGAAGAAAAGGACGCTTTTCTTCTTATTTTGACTCCGGCAAAAGAGGTTAATTTTTATGGAGAATCAAGGAAGAAAATCGCGAGTATTGCGGCAGAGTACCAAGCAGAAAACCACTACTTTTCAGAGGATTACTACAAAATTTTAGGCTACTACTCTCTCGCTAATAATCCTCAAAACAATTTTACTTTCCGAAAAGTTTTGCATTACGAAAACATCGCGGAAGCGAGAGTGCATGAATTGATTGAAAGTGCCATGCAAAATAATCAAAACTTTTGCGATCTTGAATCTGAAGAAACTAAAAATGCGATGCGCAAATGTAACGAGATTAAGGCAATTTTGGAGGCAAATGACCAAATGATAGAACAAAAAATAGAAAGCATTGCTCGTCATATTGCCGTAGCGGATCAAAACCGACTCAAAGAAGATATTGAAAGAAAATCCATCAATCAAGAAGAGGTGGCGGAAATTGAACATCAAGAAGAGGAAGAAGCAGAATTGGAAGAAATTGAGGTAAGAAAGATGAGTGCTGTTGAATTGATGACAATAGTGGGATCAAAGGGATTATCAGCCGACCACGTGATTATCATTGGTTTTGATAACGTGAATATGATTTGGATAACAAAAAATGCATTCTATGTTGCCATGACTCGCGCAAGAAAAAGTTTACATATCCTTGCCGCCCTAAAGTCAGGTGGTGCGAGACAGGCGCATGACTTTTTGGATCAATTGTCAGATGAACACGCAGAATACTACAGCTACAAGAAAAGCAACCATACAAAAAATCAATTACAAGGAAAACAAGGATTTAAGAATTATCTGAACAATATCAATTCGGTCTCGCAACGCAACTGATAGATTGAGGAAATTGATTTTTTGTGGAATAATTCAAATACTAACCCCACCCACCGCCCAATTTGAGGCCCCGCCGTCCGAAAAATCCGCTGGGGGGGTTCCAGCAGGCGGGCAAAAAGGAAGGGGGTTGGAAGGTTCGAGCAACAAACCGTTTTAAAGCACTAAACAGCATTTTTTAAAACAACAAAATATGCCAATAGCAACGCTCACCATTTTTATCATCAACGCGCTCGGCGTGGCGGTCGTCCTTGCTCTTTTATTTTTATACAAAAAAAACCACGTTGATAATACGGACGAAATCGCAAAGCGCCTTGAAACTCTTCTTGAAAAAAGCGACCGCGTTTTAAAAGACGAGATGTCTTCAAACAGGAAGGAGGCAGAGGAATCCGCAAAACGGCTTAGAGAGGAAATTTCCACGCTCTTCAAAAACTTCGGCGACTCTTTTGATAAAAGAGTGTCGGAGCTGACTTATATTCAAAATAAAAATTTTGAAGGATTTTCCTCAAAACTTGCCGAATTGATTGATAAAAACGACGCTAAAATGGAGAGAGTCAGAGACGTTGTGGAAAAAAGGCTGGAATTGCTCCAAAAAGACAACAGCCAAAAACTTGAGGCTATGCGGGCTACGGTTGACGAAAAACTGCATGCAACTTTAGAAAAAAGGCTTGGAGAGTCGTTCAAAGTGGTAAGCGACCGTTTGGAATCAGTTCACAAAGGGCTTGGAGAAATGCAAACGCTTGCAAGCGGAGTGGGAGATTTGAAAAAAGTGCTCAGCAACGTGAAATCGCGCGGGAGCTGGGGCGAAGCCCAGCTTGACAATTTAGTAGAAGAGATACTCACAAGAGAGCAGTACGAAAAAAACGTAAGAACAAAAAAGACAAGCAAAGACAACGTGGAAATTGCAATTAAACTTCCGGGCAACGAGGATAATAAGGAAGTATGGCTCCCGATTGACGCAAAATTTCCGCTTGAAGACTACCATCGGCTGATAGAAGCAAAGGATCATGGGGATGCGGCGCTCATTGCAGAATACACAAAAGCGCTTGAGATGCGGGTAAAAGCAGAAGCAAAAGACATTCGCGATAAATATCTTGATCCTCCGCACACAACTGATTTTGGGATTCTCTTTGTGCCAATTGAAAGTTTATACGCTGAAATTTTGCGCATACCCGGGTTGTTTGAGCATATCAGGCGGGAGTACCGCATCATTATCACAGGGCCAACCACAACGCAGGTGGTTCTCAACAGTCTGCAGGTTGGCTTCCGCACTCTCGCAATTCAAAAGAGGACAAGCGAGGTATGGGTGCTTCTTGGGGCAGTCAAAGCAGAATTCGGAAAGTTCGGCGACCTTCTAGAAAAAACGCATAAAAAAATAATGGAAGCAGGAAATACCATTGAGGAGGCCGTAACAAAAACCCGCACTATAGAAAGAAAACTCAATAAAGTGCAGAACCTTCCCGTTCAAGAAACGGAGGTACCAGCGCTCAAAGCGCAGAATGAGGACGATATCCTTGCGGCAAAAATTGACAACATAGCCAAAAACAATGAGAGCGGGTGAAATCAAAAAATTTCAAAACGCCATTCTTGGCTCTTACACAAAGCATAAGCGCGATTTTCCCTGGCGGAACACCAGCAATCCCTATGCTATTTTGGTTTCTGAATTCATGCTCCAGCAGACGCAAACCAGCAGAGTCCTCACAAAGTACGAGCCATTCATTCGCGCGTTTCCAAATTTTTACGCGCTTGCCTCTGCTCCTTTCAGCCACGTTCTTTCGCACTGGCAAGGGCTTGGCTATAACAGGCGCGCGCTCATGTTGCAAAAAACCGCGCACATCGTAATGCGCGAGTTTGGCGGCGTGCTTCCATCTGATTCGGCTCTCCTTGGAACACTGCCAGGAATTGGAAACGCAACCGCCGCGGCAATCTGCGCGTTCGCCTTTAACATGCCCGCGGTATGTATTGAAACAAATATCCGCGCCGTATTTCTGCATTTCTTTTTTGCAAAAAAAGAAAAAGTCCGCGATGGGCAAATTCTTCCGCTTATTCAACAAACTCTTGATACAAAAAATCCGCGTACATGGTACTACGCCCTCATGGACTATGGCGTTCTGCTCAAAAAAGACTATCCGCGGATAAACCTTCAAAGCGCTCACTACCACAAACAATCCGCCTTCAAAAACTCAAACCGCCAAGCCCGCGGCCAAATTTTAAAACTGCTTCTAAAAAACGGTCCCTCTACCCTTTCATTTCTCTACAAAGCACTTAACATCAACCCTTCCCGCTTCAAACACATTCTTTGCGATATGCAGAAAGATGGATTTCTGGTGAGGAAAGGACGCCATATTCATCTTGCATCAACAAAAACAATGTGTTAGGCTTTTTTATCGCTTCAATGTTTACATAAAAAAAGTTTGACATTTCTAAAGTTTTATGCTATAAAGTTTTGTTATGAAAGACACAACTCCAATAATTGAAATTGAACAAAATGCGGGCTTATCACAGCTTGCAAAACTTTTAGCGCGCGTAAGCGAAAGTCCACAAGATTATGTTAGAGACGAAGTTCTTGGTCGAATTGTACGGACAATTTATTATGCCGAAGGCGATGGAGAGATAAAAGTCGAAATGATTCAAAAATACATTGCGAAATCTAAAAAAAGGATGCAAGCATACAACACAATAATTGCTTTCATGCTAGCGCTTCTCGCTCGCATCATTAAAGAACAAAAAAAAGAACAACCGCAAATTCCGATAGAAGCAAGTATAGAAAAACTTCCTCTCGCCGCTTAGGAAAAGCGATGAAAATAGCTTATAATAAAAAGGCAGAATAAAATTGTCTTTTTATTTTTTTATCGTTTGCAATGGAACAACTTTTGTTTCACGCGCTTTCGGCGCATGAGTGCTATAAAAAACTTGAAACGACCTCAAAAGGGCTTGCGTCAAAAGAAGCCGAAATCCGCTTAAAAAAGTATGGTCCAAACGCGCTTGCAGACCATACAAAACTTTCGGCGCTTGGAATCTTTGTATCGCAGTTTGCGAATCCTCTCGTGTACATTCTGTTTGCCGCGGCAGTCATCAGTGCGTTCACTAAGGACTTTGTTGACATGGGAATTATTATTGCGGTTATTGCGATCAGCAGTGTTGTCGGGTTTATTCAAGAATATAAAGCGAACCATTCCCTTGAAGAACTTAAAACACTCATCGCATATCATGCGCTCGTCCAGAGAGATGGCATCAAACTTCCCATCTCCTCAAAAGAGGTTGTTCCCGGGGATATGATCTTTTTAGAAGCGGGAGAAAAAGTTCCTGCTGACATCCGCTTAACGCGCGTGCTGGATATGGAGGTGATAGAATCTGCTCTTACCGGAGAATCAACCACGTCCGTCAAAAATTCAAACGCGCTTCTTGCCGGCGTCAATCTGGCGGAACGGAGCAATATGGCATACCTTGGAACTATCATAGCTAAAGGCAAGGCAGAAGGGGTTGTGGTTTCAACCGGCGCTGAAACGGAGCTTGGAAAAATTTCAAAACTGCTTCAGGAAACAAAAGAGGACATCTCGCCATTAGAAAAGCAGATTCGCCGCCTCGGCCAGCTTATCGGCATATTTCTCATCGGCCTTGCAACATTTCTGTTTGGCTTTGGCATTCTGCTTCAGCATTCATGGCTTGAAATGTTTTTGGTTTCTGTTGCCGTGCTTGTTGCCGCGATTCCGGAGGGAATCCTCCCGGCGCTTACGGTCATTCTTGCGGTCGGCATGAAACGGATCCATAAAAATAACGGGCTCATTAGAAAAATGGTTTCAGCGGAAACGCTCGGCTCTGTTTCAGTAATCTGCTCGGACAAAACCGGCACGCTCACGAGCGGCGTTATGCAAGTATCTGAAATTCTCACCGGAAAAACGCTGTTTGATCACCGCAAAAACGACATTTCAAACGATATTGAAAAAGAAGCGCAGAGCCATTCTCTTGCCTTAAAAATCGGCGTTCTCTGCAACAACGCGCTGGTGGAAAATCCGCATGAAGACCTTGATAAACAAAGGATTATCGGATCGCCTGTTGAGAAGGCTCTGTTTATATCGGGAAGCGCGTTTGGCTTAAACAAGGACTCTCTTGAAAAAAACGAACCGCGCGTTTCAGAAATTCCTTTTGACGCCGATTACAAATTCATGGCAACAATGCACCATCGCGAAGGCCATGCGCATTTTATATATGTCAAAGGCGCGCCTGAAAAATTATTGGCGCTCTCCTCTTTTCTTGAAGAGGAGAATCAAATATGCCCACTCCGCAAAACGCACACACAGCACATTCTCCGCCAGCAAAAAAACTTAAGCGCAAAAGGCCTCCATGTTCTTGCTGTTGCCTATAAAATAGACAAAACACAAAACCCTCAAGAACATTTTCATCCCAAAACGGTTTCTGATCTTACGTTTGTAGGGCTGATTGGTCTTCGAGATCCATTGCGGGAAACCGCAAAAGAATCAGTAGCGCTGTGCCGAAGCGCGGGAATTCATATTGTGATGGTAACCGGCGATCATCACCTCACGGCAATTGCTATCGGCAAGGAAATTGGCCTGCGCACCGAGGACAAAAACGTGCTTGAAGGAAATGCGCTTGACGCCCTTTCAGATCAGGAACTTGCGCGGATAATCAAAACAGTGGATATTTACGCCCGGGTTGCGCCAAAACATAAAATACGGATTGTTGAGGCATGGCAAAATGCCGGGCACATCGTTGGCATGACCGGCGACGGAGTGAACGACGCGCCTGCTTTAAAACGCGCAGACATCGGCATTGCGCTCGGATCAGGCACCGACGTTGCAAAAGAAACATCTGATTTGGTGCTTTTAGACGACAACTTCTCAACGATCGTTACGGCAATTAAGCGCGGGAGGATCATCTTTGACAACATCCGCAAAGTAATTGTGTATCTCATGTGCGACTCCTTCACCGAGCTCACTCTTTTAAGCGGAACTCTGCTTATCAATATGTTCATCAAGAGCGATATTCCCCTGCCCCTTATTCCCGCTCAAATTTTGTGGATAAAAATTGCGGAGGACGCCGCGCCAGCAATGGCCCTCGCCTTTGACGACATAGACGAAAACGTCATGCGCGATCCGCCCCGAAAGCACAATGAGCCCATTCTGCCGCATAGATACAAAGCATTCATCCTTTTTTACAGCATTATTATGGATATAACGCTTTTTCTCCTCTTTCTCTATATCTGGAAAACAACGCACGCTATTTCATTTGCGCGAACATTCGCGTTCGCAGGGCTTGGATTTTCTTCGTTCTTTTTCATCTTTTCAGCGCGAAGCCTCAAAACCCACATATTCGCACTCAACCCCTTTCAGAATAGATATGTGCTTGCCTCGGCTGGAATAGGGATGCTGTTCCTGCTTATTGCCATTTACGTGCCATTTTTTCATACCAATATTCTCTTTACCACCCCGTTTGGCATTTTTGAGTGGGGAATTCTTTTTGTGTATACCGCACAAAGCATCTTTATTTTTGAACTTGGAAAACGAATTTTCCTCATGAAAAACAAGAGAGCGCCTCATTGACGCTCTGTATCTTTATTGTTTACTTTTTTCTCTTCCCCCTTTGGCGCGCCCGGCTTTTGCAGACGATTATAAGAACGAATCAAATAATATAACGCAACCAAAAGTGCTCCTAAAAACAAGCCGCTTCCTAAAAAATAAAGCATTTGCGTATCGTTGAAGTTTGAGAAATTAAACATATTTTATTTTACTATAGCAAAAAACTGGAAAAGCACAATGTGCAGGCATTGCTTACAAAACACTCTTCCACAAAATCTTAAAAAGCTCACGCAAATTATGCGCTAAAACTTCATCGTGAATCTCTACTAAATAATGCGGGCGCTTGATTAATATCGTGAACTTTGCTCATTTATTGAAAGGGTGGCCACCCTTGAGTTGAGTTCAACAAAATTTAACTTTAAACTCTATTTGAGCTATAATTCTATGGGAATCAATTTTTCAAAATATGAACTCTTAGAAATGTCTCTCTTAAATCAAATCAACGCAACACTGGGGGCGATTGGGAGCACAATGCGTTACAAGAGAACGCCTGAACCAATTCCGGGGTGTGAATCACTGCAAAACAAAACACTCACGATGATTGACGATAACGTAAGCGTGCTAGAATGTTTTGCGCCCGATCTCCTTGTGGCAACAAATGGAAAAGCTCATTTTATAAACCAGCAAGGACAATCACTGGAAAATTCTGCCAAAAGCATACTCAACTCTAACCCAAATGTGGTACTCGTAGATTACAACCTCTCGAAACGGTTCAAAGGCGCACAAATTGTAAAATCAATACGAGAAAAAGGTTTTAACGGTTTCATCTTTGGCTTTTCTTCTGAAAACAACGGAGCAGTCAAGCAAGAATTCATGAGCGCAGGAGCAAATGGTTGCATATACAAAGACACTGGAAATATTGAAGAATCAATTCAAGAACTTGCAATGCTCGTTTCTCAAGATTAACACTTTACTCTTTATTGATGAGATACACCCCGAAAACCGCCATTCCGCCGCCTATGAGGGTAGAAAGAGCCGGCGTTTCAGAAAGAAAAATCCAGCTTGCAAAAACTGCGCTTACCGGAGCAAGAAATGTAAATGAACTCGCCCGCGCCGCCCCTAACATGCGTGATGCAAAAAAATACACACCAACGCCAAATGTCGTTGCGACCAAAGACATATAGAGAATTCCATACCAAAAAGGCGCGCCAAATGCGAGCGGCGTTCCTATGCCGTGAGGCAGTGCAAGGAAAAAAGCGACAATGGCAACTGCGCTGAACACATAAAAATCAAAAACAATCGGAGATATGTACTCGTGCGCTTTGCTTGCCGCTATTGTCATTATAGAAAGAAATAAGGCGCAGGCTAAAAAATACGCATTGCCTGATGCAGTCAATAGCGTGCCGTTCAATTTCCACACTTCAAAAAGCACTAAGCCACCGGCAAGCCCTAAAGCAAGGCCATAGAGCGCTCGCATGGCAATAGTCTTTTTAAATAAAATCATCATTGCGAGAAACGTAAAAATTGGGTTAAGTCCATTCACGATAACACTTCCAAGTCCGGCAGAGCCTTGACGCAAAGCAAGGAAGAAAAAGAAAAAATACAGCACAAAGGCTATTGCCGCAACTAAAATATAAACGAACGCCCTCATGCTCGCTACGCGCATGTTTTGACGCGACAGAAAGACAATCGGCGCAAAAGAAATGCTCACAAATAAAAAGCGCCAGAATGTCAAAACTTCCGGCGCGGCCATTTGGGAAAGAATTTTTCCGGCTGGCCAGCTTCCTCCCCAAGAAACAATTGCCAGAATTAAAAACAAAAACAAAACTGGTTTAGAAAAATTTTTCATTGTCAGGCGCCAAACGCGTAAATCATAAAAAATAAACGATAATATCGTCTATCTGGTCTAAATAATACCTCACGTGCTGGAGAGGAAGGTTTACGCCAACTTGCGGCCCATTCTTCGCAAAAGAATCAATAATATCTTTTTGAATTCTTTTTGAACGGGCAAAAATTTGAGCGTATATACGTTTGAGCTGTGCGCCATATTGCTTTAGCGCTTTTGCCTGCAAACGGCTGACAATGTCCGCTTCACGGTACTTGTCAAAAAGCTCTGCTCTCTTTAAAAATTTCGCGATTGCGACAAAAGCGACGATCATCTCTCTAACATTCAACGCTTGAATAAGAAACGGATTTTTGAAAATTGTCTGCGCTGGAATTTTGCTTAATGCCAAAATTTTTGCGTTTGCTGAAAAAATACGCGCGAGCCTCTTCAATTCTTGCTTTGCAAAAACACCCTCTGGGAATTTTCCGTAGAGCGGATAGCTTCCAAAAAGATGCGCTGATTTCACTAAATCCTGCGTCTTTACTTCTTTTAACGCTTTCTTAAATAAAGGGTCGTCCGCTCTTACTTTATAATCAATAAAAAACCCGTACTCCCAAACTTTCATCGGCAATGGACGGGAAACGATGCTACTTAAACTAATTTCGTATTTTGCAAAAATTTCAAGAAGACGGCAAAGCGCTCCAGTTTTATCCTGAATTGAAAAATAACATGTGGTTTTATAAAAAGCGATCCCCTCTATTGTTTTCGGCTGAAACATCTGGCGCGGAGAGATAATCCAAAATCGCGTTACATTTTTCCCGGCGCCTTGAATATTTTTTGCGAGAACGGAAAGCCCGTATTCCTTTGCGGCTGAAAGCGATCCAATCGCCACTGCGTCTGGTTGCGTTTTTGCGTGTTCAGCTCCTAAAGCAGTGCTTGAAACCTCAATAATCGCAGTATGCGGAAGATTAACGCTCAACCATTCGCGGGCTTGCGCAATTGCCTGCGGGTGCGAATAAACCTTCTTAATTGCAGAAAGTGGCATTCCTCGCGCTCCGAGCAAATTCTGCTTAATATCCAAATATGCTTCGCCGTTGACATAAAGTTTTGTGATCCTCATCAAATCAAATATCCGTAGAACAAGACCTTCTTTTGAATTTTCCACCGGCACAATGCCAAAATCCGCTCTTTTTGCCTTCACCTCTTGAAAAACCTCAACTAGTCCGTCTTTTACAACAATTTCGTCTTTGGTAAAAATTTCGCGAGCGATTTTATGCGAAAACGTCCCATTTGGCCCAAGTACAGCGATCTTCATAGGTTATAATTACAAACGCGATGTTTTCATGCGCAACCAATGGTCAATAAGAACAAGAGCAACCATTGCTTCAGCAATCGGAACCGCGCGCGGGCATAAACACGGATCATGCCGACCTTCAACTGAAATGCGTGTCTTTTCGCCTTGTTTTGTTACTGTTTCCTGCTCCTTCTTTATGCTTGAAGCTGGTTTTATCGCAATGCGGACTATCAAATCCAGTCCGCTTGATATTCCTCCGAGCGTACCTCCAGCGTGATTCGTTTTGGCGCTGAACTTTTCGTTCGCGTATTCAAACACATCGTTGTTTTCTGATCCTTTTGATTTCACCGCCGCAAACCCGTCGCCAATTTCAAATCCTTTTACCGCTGGAAGAGACATGAGCGCGTATGCAAGATCAGCCGGGAGTTTGTTAAACACCGGCTCGCCTAAACCTATTGGCATTCCCTTTGCAATAACTTCCACAACGCCCCCTATTGAATCCCCTTCCTCTTTAACTTTTAAAATAAAATCCTCCATCTTTTTTGCGGCTTTTGCATCAGGGCATCTGACTGCATTCGCCTCCACACGGCGCCGCAATGCAGACGCGCTCATCAGCGAAAAACTGCCTACATCTGCCGCAATATCACCCACTTGGCGCGTAAATCCGACAATTTCTATTCCCGCATATTCCTGAAGAATTTTCCGCGCGATCGCGCCAGCCGCAACCCGCGCGATTGTCTCCCGTGCTGACGCGCGCCCGCCGCCGCGATAGTCTCTATGCCCATATTTGCTCTCCCACGTAAAATCAGCGTGACCGGGGCGAAAAATATCTTTGAGATTTCTATAATCTTTTGACTGCGCGTCTTTATTATAAATCACCAAAGCAATGGGGGTTCCAAGCGTCTTTTTCTCAAAAACACCGGAGAGAATATGCACCTCGTCTCGTTCATTTCTGGGCGACACAATTTCGCTCTGTCCGGGACGCCTTCTGTCAAGTTCTCGCTGTATATCAGACGATGAAAGCTTTAATCCCGCAGGGCATCCGTCAACCACAACGCCAAGCGCGGGACCGTGCGATTCTCCCCATGTTGTAATGCGAAATAATTGTCCAAAACTGTTTCCGGGCATATATATACGTCTTACTTTTCCATCAACTTTACCTGCAACTCACTTTCAAGAGCGCTAGCCACTTTTTGTAGAAATCCGAGAGTTGGATTATAAGCACCAGATTCTAACCGGGAAATGGCAGACTGTCGCGTACCAACCCTATCTGCTATTTGCCTTTGCGTTAATCCTTTTTCAATTCTTTTTTGAATAAGAGCTGAAATCAACGCAAATTCAGGCTCAAGCGCATCATAAGCGCGTTTGATTTCTTTATCTTTAAGTAACTGCGATTTAAGTTGTCTGTAAGTTTTCATGGTAAGAGTATAACGTAATGATTTGCTTTTCAATAGAGGTGATAAATTTTTCTACTGAAGAATCGTATAGTTTAATTTCCATGTTTAATGTTTCGGCATAGCCGAAGTTTGGCGGTGGTATAATTTGTGCGCTAGTGCTCACCACCGCCAAATTTGGGCGAGTAAGCTAAATAAAAATTTTTAAAATAATTGCCTAATTCCAAATACCAATAAACCGATTACTCCGACTATAACAAATCCACCAACGACAATTTTAATTATCAACCAAAGAGAAGAAAAAAATCTTTCAAATTTAAGTTGTCCAACAGCATCATTAATTCCTTTTTCAAGTTCGTCATCTGGCCACTCTTTAATAAAATCCCAATCAGAGTCAATTGGATTGCCCCAATGAATTTGAAGTTTAGTTTCCTCCTTAATATAGAGAGATTCTTTTTCTTCTCTTGAAAGTTTTTTTATGTCCATACGTTATTTAAAAAATTTTATTTAGCTTGCAAGCCGGATATTCCTTGTTAGACGAAGTTGCGAATACTTGGAGCAATTTCGCCTAACTTGTATTTATCCAACCTTATTTCTCAAGCAAAAGCCGCTTCTTCATCGCCCTCTGCATAATCAAAAAAGGCGCGCGAAGACCAGAATACAACTCAAACTGCCGCCCCGCTTGGTGCAAAAACATCGTGTCTCCATGTATTGCAACGCACCCATTTTTTCTTGCGTCTTTTAAAAGATTTGTAATGCGCGGATTATAAATAAGATCAAAAATCGCCATGCCCTTTTTCAAGAACGACGAAGGCACTGGCGACTTGCGCGCGAGCCTTCCCATGCCAAGAGGAGTTGCGTTTATAATTATTTTTGGCATTGGCAGATCTTTTGGATAGTTTGTAAAAATATCAAGCCCTCCAATATAATGCGCTTCACACTCTTCTGCAAGCGCTGATCCTTCATCGGTTGTTCTGTTGACTATAAAAACTTCAGCTCCTTTTTCGCGGAGCGCGTACGCCGCGCTCCGAGCGGCGCCGCCAGCGCCTATCACAAGCGCGATCTTCCTTTTTAACGCAACTCCGGCGAGAGATTTTTCAATTCCTTCAATATCTGTATTGTACCCTATAAGTTTTCCTTTGCGATTGATCACTGTATTCACGCTTGAAAGTTTCTTTGCGCGAGGATCAACCGCGTCTAAATAATCAATGACCTCCCTCTTATAAGGCATTGTTACCGCATACGCTAAAAATCCAAACGCCTTCATTGCCGCAATCGCGCTGTTTAAATTTTCACACTCAAGCGGAATAAAAACGATATTGATTTTTAGCGCTGAAATCGCGGCATTGTGCACGGTTGGGCTCATTGTATGCGAAAGCGGCTTGCCTATAATAGCGCAAATTTTTGTTGACGCATTGATATTCATACAACCTCTTTCTCTTTTTTATTTTCCAAAAATCTCACTAAAAATTCCAGAGCTTCAATATAGCCTTGCTCCTTTTTTCCCATGATTTGCTTGACGCACGCGGCTTTTATTACAGATCGCCTGCGAAAAGGCTCTCGTTTTGAAATATCAGATAAATGCACTTCCACCGACGGCAGTTTTGAGTCAATGATGGCATCGTAAAGCGAATACCCATAATGCGTTAACGCGCCTGGGTTAATAATAAGAGCGTCTGAACCAACCCGACGTTTCTGTATAAAATCAATCAGCGATCCTTCATGGTTTGATTGAAAAAACAAAAGACGCACGCCAAGCGGCTTTGCGTGTTTTCTCATCATGCGCTCAAGAGCAGAAAGAGTGAGCGCGCCATAATGCGCTTTGTCGCGTTTCCCGAGATTATTAAGATTTGGTCCATTGAGAACCAATAGCATCAGAACTTTCTTAACTGCGTCCAAACGCGCACGTCTAGTTTTACTTGCTTTGTTCATCTTTTTGCAAATTAAAATGCTTAATAATCATATCTGCCGCTGTTTCATTTTGATAAATCTTTGTGTCAAGCACATAATCCGCGAGTTCATAATACCTTTGCTTCCTTTCTCTCCACACGCCTCCAATCTCTTCCGTACTTGACTGGTTTTCGTGAAGCGGCGGACGATTCGGATCGTTGCCGATGCGATCCGCCAACACTTCAACCGGCGCCACTAAAAGAGCAATTTTAGAATTTTCTTTAAGGCATAAGTTCTCGTCATACATGAACGTGCCTCCGCCGACAGCTATTACCGCGCCGTTCACTTCGCATAATTCCTTTACAACTTCCTTTTCAATTTCTCTAAAATACTGCCACCCGCGCTGTTCAAATATCTCCTTGATGCTCTTTCCTTCGCGCTGTTCAATGAGGTCGTCAATATCAATAAACGTACGATTCAATTTCTTGGCGATAATCGCGCCGATGGTAGTTTTGCCCGCGCCGCGATATCCGGTGAGAAGTAGGTTCATAAAAATTTACCCATACAAGCGTTCAAAACATTCCCAGAAATTCGGAAATGTTTTGGAAACGCATTCTTTATTGCGGATAATAACCCCGGGGATCCGCAACCCTGCGAGCGCAAAACTCATTGCAATGCGGTGATCATTATATGTGTCAATTGCTCCGCCGTGAATCGCGCGCGCATCGCAGGATCCATGAATCATCATACCATCATCAAGCGCTTCAACAAAAACCCCGAGGGTTTTCAGCCCCTGTACTGTTGCCGCGAGCCGATCGCACTCTTTCAGCCGTATGTTGTACACATTTTTAATTGTTGTTTTTCCTTCCGCAAACGCCGCAAGAACCGCGATGGTCATTGCCATATCCGGGCACGCGTTCATGTCTGCAGTTACTGGCTTGAGCGCTTGTGGACCACGCACTTCAACAAAATCCTCGCCTTTCAGTATAGCACAGCCCATTTGCTCTAAAAGAGAAAGCATTTTTGCATCGCCTTGCTTGGAATTGGGCTTTAAACCGCGCACTTTCACCACGCCGCCGGTAAGCGCCGCGGCGGCGAAAAAATAACCCGCGCTTGAATAATCTCCCTCAATACTATACTCCCTCGGTTGATAATGCGCTCCCGCTTTCACAAAAAATCGTTTATATCCATCGCGCTCAACACTCGCTCCAAAATCTTTCATAATATCAAGCGTCATATCAACATAAGGCTTTGACGTGAGCTCCCCCTTAATGAAAATTTCAATATCTCTTGAAGCATAAGGAGCGCAAAGTAGCAGAGCGCTCGCGCATTGACTGCTTATTTCGCCGCTTAAACGAACCGTGCCGCCTAAAATAGTTCCGCGTCCGTCAATTATAATTGGAGCAAAGCCGTTACTCTGCTTTGACACCGCGCTAATGCCGGCAATAGGAATTGCCCCAAGAAGATCCGTCATTGGCCTTTCTTTTAGCCTTGAGCTTCCTGTAAGAACTGTTTTACCATTTATCAAAGCGCAAAACGGCGTAAGAAAACGAAGACACGTGCCGGAGTTTCCAACATAAATTTCATTTGAAAAAGGCTTGAGGCAATTCACTCCTCCTTTAACAATCACATCATCGCCAATCTTCTCAAAAGAAACGCCAAGCGAGCTTAAGGCTTTTTGCATATACAAAGTATCCTCGCTTACAAGAACATTCTTTATAAGCGACTTTCCGTCCGCAAGCGAGCTGATAATATATGCTCTATTAGTGTAGCTTTTAGAGCTCGGCACGTTAATATCCGCATTTATTCCAAATTTTACCCGCACCTTACAATCACTCATACAGTGTATTTTGCGATATAGTACTCCGCGTTTAAGATTGAACCGCCGGCGGCGCCGCGAATAGTATTATGCCCCAATATCTCCATTTTAATCCCGTTTTTAAGAACTTCGTCTTCGCGGATTCTTCCAACAGAAATAGCCATGCCGCGCCCCTGCATGCGATCAAGTTTTGGCTGTGGACGATTTTCCTCATCGCGGACAACAATCACCGGATCCGGCGAAGAGTGCAGGTTCATTCCTTGAGTTTCCGCTTTAAAATTTCTTAACGCTGATTTTACCTCACTCAAATCCGCTTTCTCTTTTAAAGAGATGCGCGCATCAATTAAATGCCCGTCAACGCTCCCGACGCGATGACATGACGGCGATATCGCAATGTCAGTTCGCGCGGCTGTCATGCTCCCAAGTATTTTTTGCGTTTCAGTTATAATTTTCGGCTCTTCTCCCTGAATATACGGAATAACATTGTCAATAATATCCAAAGACGCAACTCCCGGATACCCTGCCCCGGAAACCGCCTGCATTGTTGACACAATCACATCTTTCACGCCAAATGCGTCATCAAGCGGCTTGAGCGCGATCACAAGCGGAACCACAATGCAGTTTGGATTTGTGACAATAAAACCCTTCCAGCCGCGACGTTTCTGATTTTCAATCAAAGCGATATGGGAGGCGTTCACTTCCGGCACAATCAGAGGAACGTCCTTTTCCATTCTGTATGTCCGCGTGTTTGAAAAAACTTTATATCCCGCTGACGCAAAAGAGCCTTCAATATCGCGTGCCGCTTCCGATGGAATCGCTGAAAAAATAATTTCAACTTCTTGAGGAATTTTTAACGGATCCGCCGGCAGAACTTCCATATCAAGGTACTTTGGAGGAATATCAGAACCAAGGAGCCACAGTGCGCTCTCTCTGTATTTCTTCCCGGCTGACCGATCTGATCCGCAAAGCGCCACAACTTCAAAGTATGGATGATCTGCCAAAAGATCAAGAAACCTTTGTCCAACCGCGCCAGTCGCGCCTAACACAGCAACTTTGTATTTTTTCATATGCAATATAATTAATGCTTAGGTCCTGGCAATAAAAACCTTATGAAACCCCCTGATAACAATTTCAAGCTCTTCGTTTTTTACAACAGCTTCAAGACGCACGCAATCTTTATACGGAAAGCCGCCAATTGGCGCGTTCGGGCATAAACTGCACAGTGTATCATTAAAGGTATTCGCCGCTCCAAAATCTAAATTTCCTATCACGGTTACCATTGATACCTGCATAACCTCAAGCCCAAAATGAAACTGCTTAAGTTCATCTAAAGACGCTGAAACTTTATCCGAACCGCCGTTATTCTCAACAACAATATACAATCTGTCGCGCGTATTGCGTATAAGCGCCATGTTCACTTTATGATTCGTAAAAATTTTGCTTATTTGATATAAAAATCCGTATTCTTTAACTCCTTCGTCAGTTATAATCACCAAAGTCAAATCTTTTTTAGAGCTTATAATTTTAACTCCCTTTTCCGCTTCTGTACGCGGACCAATCTCTGTGCGGATTGATGGATTCGTGAGAGAGGCGGCAATGCCCTTTAAAGAAAACATTTTAAGATACTGTATTGCCTTATCGCAGATCACTTTCCCGGACTCCTCCGCTTCTTCATAGCTTATATATGGAACCGTTTTGGCAGATGGCACAATTTTAGGATCCGCTGAAAGCACTCCGTCAACTTCTTTCCATAAAATGACGCTTTCCGCTTTCATTGCCGCGCCTAAAAAACAAGCTGTTGTGTCTGACCCTCCTCTTCCAAGTACGGTAATTTGCCCATCTTCGTTCTTTCCGATAAAACCAGCAACAACCGGCACGCGCTCTTCATCCTTTAAAAACTTGCAGACATTCAAAGAAGATTTGTCAAAAAAAATGTTCGCGTCTAAAAACACGCTGTCTGTTGCGATCCCAGCCTCCTCGCCAATCCTCACAGAAGTTACACCGCGGCTTTCTAAAAGATGAGAAAAAAGCCAGCTTGCAAGCCTCTCGCCGTAGGCAAGAATTTTTGCCTGAAATACGTCTAAAAGCCCAAATTTCCTGATTACTCCCAAATCCTCTTCAAGTTCATTAAAAATTTCTGTGAACTTGACTGTCAGAGAGTCTTTATATGCGCCAGAAAGATTAAGCGCCGACATCATCGCAAAATGACGATCTTTTGCGTCTTTCATGAAAAGTTTAATAAGCTCGTCCGGATAATGCCTGTTGCCATTGTCTTTCATCTGCTGTTTTAAATTGTATAGAATTGAAATAAGCTCATCCGTAACGCCTTTCAACGCTGATACAACAACAATCGGAGACGATCCGTCTTTGTATTGTTCCTTGACGCGATCAGCCGCGAGAGCCAAAAGGCGCGCGTCTCCCATAATAGCGCCACCAAATTTATTGATAATAATTTTTTTGTTCATATGATGTTTTTATGTAGGGAACAAAAAATTTTGTTCCCTACTCCTGCGCTCATCTGCGGATATAACAATGCTTATTGTTCTTTAATAGTTTCTTGTAACTTCCTTCCAAAATGCCGCCCTACTCCAAGTTCTTGCAAAAACGCGAGAACTTTGTCGCCCGGTTTCAATTTTGTAACAGAAATATATCCGCCGTCCGGTTTTGTTAAACGAATTGTCTCGGCATTTTGCATGATCAATGTAAACTCTCTCTCGTCAGATTTTGCCCTCACGATCATCATTGGCCGCTTTTCTATCTTCACTCGCCCGATAACTCCTTGCTCTGTATTTCCATGCTCGTCAACAATTAACGCCTTCATTCCGCTTTTAAGCTCTGAAAGATATTTTGTTGTATCGCCCGGCATGCGGATATACGCATGCGCCGCGCCCGCATTCACGCGAAATGGGCGCGGATCGCAATAGGGGTTTTCCACATTTTCGTTATACACCAAAAACAGAGCTGACGCAGAATCTCCAACAAGCAAACCCTGCCCGGGCTTTAATATCGATGCGGTATCCACAACCACGCGGTCTCCAATTCCAACCGGTTCAGTTGACGCAATCACTGTCTCAACAAGCTTCAGATTTTCGTTTAAAGCAGAACGGATGAGATTCCCCATTTTCTTAATCTCTAAAACATCGGTTGTTTCAAGAAGAATTCCGTCTGCTCCTCTTTCCATAGTTTCAAGGGCGAGCTTTGCTTCGTCTGCGCTACGCACGCGCTGAACCAGATTTGACGTTTTTGAAATCAAATTTTCAAGCGGGATAATCGTCCAGTCTTTATTCATGATGATAACCGGAATTTTGCCATGGTATTTTTCAACTTCTTTTTCTTTCTCTTTTGAATCTATCAAAACCTCTTCTATGTCCTGGCCAATCACAAAATCCGCTTGTTTGTCTTTTGAAATCACATCCAAAACCGCGAGTTCTTTTACTTTCGAAACAAACCCCTCCGGAACATAAATTGCGCTGAATCCAGACTCAATCGCAGATGTAACAAGCTCTTTATTCCACTCGCTTATTTTAAACCAGAATTTTTTCATATCTTGTGGGCGCGTACCGCGTTGCGGAACGCACGATAACCGATAACAGGGTTGACACAGGGGTCAACCCCTACAAATTTATAAAGAACCGTGCACAACAGATCGTATTTTTGCGACCATGCCTTTTACATCTTCATGCTGAAACACATTCCGCCCGCAGGATACTCCGGCGGCGCCAACGCTGATACACCCCGAGATAGACTCAAGCATTGCCTCTTCGCTCCCCTTTGCGCCTCCGGCAATGATCACTGGAATCGGACACCCTCTCACAACCTCTTTAAATGTTTCAGCCGATCCTGTATAAGGAACCTTTACAATATCCGCGCCAAGCTCTGCGGCAACTCGCGCCGCGTGCTTTACGCGCTCTACGTCGGTAAAGGTAACAATCGCACCGTCTTTTTCCGATCGAGGATACATCATTGCCAAAAGCGGCAATCCAAGATTCTCGCATTCGCAGGAAACGCGCCCGAGATCTCGGAGCATTTCCGGTTCATATTGATTTGCCATGTTGATATGAATTGAAACACCTTGCGCTCCAAGCGCGTCAATTTCGCGCGGCTCTGCAATCAACACTTTTCGCAACGCAACGCCCATAGTCGTTGAGGCAGAAATATGAATGAGCACAGGGAGATCGCCTATCTCCTCTCTGTATCGCTTATAAATTCCCTTATGAAGAACAATCACGTCAACTCCAGCTTCTTTCACGGCTTGAATTGTCCTGCCAATCGTGTCTAATCCTTTAATTGGCCCGTCGCTTACGCCGTGATCCATAGGAATCATCACAATTCGTTTGGTTTTTTGGTTTATAATTTTTGCAAGTAATTCTGCTTTGCGGAAATTCATATGCTTGAGAATTGGGTTTCACCCCGCGTAGTGGGGTGAAACCCTAAAATTTAAAAATTCTTCCCGTAAAAAAATAACCGATCTTTTGAATCGGCATTTCCTTTCTACTTACTGATCTTATAACGTGAAAACGCCGATCTTAAAATTCGGTAAAGAAATAAAAGCTAAAAAACCAAGATGTTGACCGTATATTTTCCATGAGTGTACTATAGCAAAGGAGCGAGAACACGTCAAATTATGAAGTCATACCATTCAATGACGTCTCATACTGATTCAAAAGTTTCCGATATGCTAAAAATTCTTGAATAATCGGAAGCTGCTCCAATGTTCCCTTGCGAGCCTTTAGTTTCTTTGAAAATATACTAGACCCCTCCCACATATTGAGTTTGGTACAAATCTCTATATATTCAAATATGATGGGTTTTGCATCTTTATCCCCACATAACTCTATAAACTTGCTCTGCGTGTTCGTAAAATCTTCCTTTATACCATGCTTTTTGTTGTATTTGTCTACTAAATAGTGTCCTTCTACTCCTTACTATTGCTATTTTCATATATTAAATGAAGATTAAAATAAATAAACATGCGAGTATAACTCAAAAAGAAAAGTTTGTCAAGTATTGACAGCATCGCTTTCAAACAGTTATCCTATTGAGTTCAAAGAATCCAATCCTTATCTCATGCGTCGTATGTCTTGCGAAAGCTTTCATCAGTCCAATAAAATAGAAATAATAGAAATGCCCGCCCCGGAGCAAGAAATTACGCTTGAACAGAAAGAAGTATGGTGTAAAAAAATGAGAATTTCACTTGGTGGGCTTGCGTTTTTAGACGTTTTTGGGCATAACATTGAAGCGATAGTAAAATTTATGAATGAACGGATTGCTGTGGCAATGGGTTTAGAAAATGGGATTTCCGTTGAGCATCCGGCAGGAGCAAGAAATCTCAGACATGAATTAAGCGAGAAAATCCTCTCTGAAAACAGAATTAGCGCAGTTCATGAGGTGAATAAACCACACGGCGTGCCAAAAAAAGAGAACATACAAGAATCAGCTCACCGCACGTTATATACTCTCATACGAGACATTCTGCGCTACAATATCAAAGACCCTGTGCAAAGAATGGAGCATCTGTTTCATATCTCGGAACAGCTTGAGGACCCGATGGTAGTGATCCATGCAAATGTTCTTCCTGACCTCGAAATTGCGCTTGAAAAAAAAGAACTGGAGCAGAAGATGCACCGTGGCGCAATTTCAAAACAAAAATATAACGCTGAAATCTCAAACTTGCCGTCGCCGGAAGAAATGGAAATACGATTACGCGCAGAAGAATGTGTCCCTGAACAGGCACTCGCGCGCGCCTTTGCATATCTTGTGAGCATTCAGCGCAGGGGAAAAAGCAAAAAAATTGTCCGCATCGCATTTGAGAATACGGTTTTGAGTAAGGGGGAAAAAAATCTCACGCTTTTTGAAAATCCTTCTGAACTTGCCCATTTTTTGGAACAAATGGGAGAAAATGGGAGGTATATGGGAATAGCGCTTGATCTAGCGCATTTGGCAATTACTAACGAGCGCCTTGAAAAATTAGGTAAACCAGAACTGGGCGCACACGAAACTATAGAGGCTATTGCTAAACGGCTTCTCAATGTGCATCTGAACGGCTATTATGCCAAAAACGCAGATGAAACAAAATTCCAAGACTCTATCCCCATGCATAAGAGCAGAAACCCGGAATCTTTTAAAAACGCCATGAACGCTCTATTCGCCGTAAACTACGAAGGTCCTCTGGTATTTGAGCTGAACCCATTCGGAGAACATTTTGGAATCAAAGGCGGCAAAATTCAAAAACTTCTCTCCTGCGTACGGCGCCCGATCAATCGCGCTGTTTTGGGGAAATACTTTGAGCAAGAAATGCAAACTTATATAGCGGAGCTCAACCAAATTAGAATATGGCTTGGGTTAGAGCCGAAAATTGTTTCTTATGAAAAATGAAAAGCTTTGAGAAGAAGGTGTAAAGTGTCCCAACTGCCTTCAAGAAACGCCGTATGCGCATTGGGCCTTTGAAATCTACATGAAACCGTAAATGTACCAGTAGAGAGAGTCATACGTTCCAGAGAAAAGAGCATTTCAGTGCAAGGATCTTCACTAATTTTCTTTACAAATTCTTCGAAGTCATCTTTAGAGACGATAACGCACGGAATCCCGTTACTCAAAGCATTAACAAAAAAAATATCAGAAAACTCGCCGTAACTTACAATAAGGCCGATTCCGGGAGAACCTTCATCCATACCCCATCGCTTGAGCCCCACAACCGCGTGCTCGCGCGAGGAACCGCTCCCGAAATTCCTGCCGACAAATAAAATTGCCGCGCCTTTAAAGCGCGGATCGTCAAAAGGATGCGTTTGCCCTTTTACGCGCATCGCTTTTTTATCGTCTTCAAATACATGCTCGCCTAAATTGTCAAACACCACGCACTTTAAAAATCGCGCCGGGATGATGCGGTCGGTGTCTATGTTTTCTTCTGATAAAATGATTGCGCGGCCGGTTATGGCTGTGATTCGAGACATGTAATTTTAATCCAAAACTGTCTAAACAGATTATCCTTTTGGCACAGGAAGCCCAAGTTTCTGAAGAGGCAAGTAGTTGAAATAATACTGACACCCGACTGATATGACATAGTCAAGCGTATCTTTATATGCTGAATTTTTAAACCAATCATTCAAGATGTAAATATACTCAACCTCAATGTTTAAGGGTGCCATCAATTTTTTATATTGCTTTTTCTTAAAGTCGCAAGTTTGGAGTTTCTCGTCAACAGAGCCCTCAACCTTTTGAAACTTCATTTCAATGACGAAAAGTGTGTTGTTTATGATCACATACAACGCTTCATCTGGCAAAAGTTTTTTTGAAATGTATTTGGTCCAATCAAGTCCCTTTGAGTTCAAAAATCTATAAAGCCCATGCTTTTTATAGCTATGTGCAACATCCTTCCCAAAATAAAAGATAATATGACTCTTTATCGAATAGCCATCGGCTGTAGCGAGGATAGATAAAATATCACGTCCTCTTTCAAAATTAAGACCTGTAATTGTATTTCCTCCGCCCGTTCCTCTTGTCTTCATATTTTTAGGGTTAATAGACTTGCATGCGTCCATCGTTTATTGTACGCGCAAGTCCATTATTTATAACTATTATCTAATAGAATAACTGCATCAATATATTTCAGACACATTTTGTGAGCCATAGCCAGTCGGTGCTGACCATCAATTAAACAATACTTTTTATCTAAAGTTATTGGTATCCACGCATCTTGATCAAAATTCATTAACATCTGCAAAACATCACTGCATTTTAAATCATTCCGCAGTTTTTTCCTCTTGATTTGTTGTATCGGAAATTTTTCCAGCACTCTATAAAAAGAATACTGTGCAAACATATCTCTCCAATGTTTTTGAGTGGGAATATAATTTTTCATCGCGATGACTTTTTTTTAAGATTTCTATCTAATTCTTCAAATCGTTTTATAGATAAATTCAAATATTTTTTATCAGTATCAATGCCGATAAAACCTCTGCCTAAAAGATAGGCGGCGATACCGGTGGTTGAGCTTCCAGTAAAAGGGTCAAGAACGAGATCGCCTTTGTTTGTTGAGGCAAGCACAATTCGTTTTAGCAAATCCTCCGGTTTCTGTGTCGGATGCTTGCCAAATTTTTTTTCAACTGTTTTCGGTGTCCCCATTGCCCAAACCGAACGCATTTGAAGTCCTGGTTTTTTTAACTGATCTTCCGGCCATTTGCCGTTTTTCATCAAGTCGTAATTGAAAGTATGTTTTGCATTTTTGTCCTTCCTTGCCCATATTAATGTTTCGTGGCTTGCGGTAAAAAAACGGCAACTCAAATTTGGAGAAGCGTTCGGCTTGAACCATGCTATATCATTCAAAATGTGGAATTTTCTAACTTGAAGCGCGAAGCCGCATTGATAAATTGAGTGATATGTCCCACTAATCCAAATCGTGCCGTGCGGTTTCAAGACACGCCTGACGGATAGTATCCATTCAAGATGAAAATCAAAATCTTTCTTCAATCCGTTGCTTTTGTCCCATTCGCCCTTATTCACGCTTACTCGCCGTCCGGCGTGAACTGTGAAACCGCCGTTTGAAAGAAGATACGGCGGATCGGCAAAG